>Ga0157371_10000049_pt1 | contig 183917 bp, 155 predicted proteins | sample C45metaG_FD_113462 | JGI IMG/M metagenome (GOLD analysis project Ga0157371, IMG submission 113462) | Corn rhizosphere microbial communities from Kellogg Biological Station, Michigan, USA - C4-5 metaG | ecosystem: Host-associated > Plants > Roots > Rhizosphere > Soil | place: USA: Michigan...
GAGCGCCAGTCGATCCCGTCGCCCCTTGAATTCCCTGAGCGCCAGTCGATCCTGTAGCTCCAGTTACACCTTGAACCCCTTGAGCTCCTGTTACTCCCTGAGCGCCAGTCGATCCCGTCGCCCCTTGAATTCCCTGAGCGCCAGTCGATCCCGTCGCCCCTTGAATTCCCTGAGCGCCAGTCGATCCTGTAGCTCCAGTTACACCTTGAACCCCTTGAGCTCCTGTTACTCCCTGAGCACCAGTCGATCCCGTAGCGCCCTGAGAACCTGTAGCACCTTGAATACCTTGTGGGCCTGCTGCACCGGTAGCCCCAGTTGCACCTTTAGGTCCTGGCAAAGAACTTCCTGAATTTTTCGCGTATAATGCATAAGGAACACTTAATAATTGAGATGTTCCTGTGATTGTATAGTTGTTTGAACCAGTAGGATCCGTTTCTATTTTAATAAAATAAGTGTCAGCGCCCCAGTCTATGCTAGAATATGTTCCGCTTAATAAATTACCACCACCAATTTTAACGGTAACTAAACCGTTGACATTAGTAGGTTGCAGCTGCGTTTCTGAATATACTACTGAACCAGTTGCAGAACCTTTCAATATAGAAAAACGCATTCCTACATTTTGGTTTTTAATTAATTCATTACTGGAATTTCTGATGATTGCCTGATAACTCATGGCATCCTGTACTTGAGATAATGCCAAAGCAGAAGCCAAAGAGGCTGCTAAAAAATAGAGCTTTTTCATAGGTTATTATTTATTAATAGTTATTTATTTGTTTTTAGAACTTTAAAGACCTTAATGGATTTACCACCTTTCATTACCTTCAAATAATAAACTGCTGCAGGATAGGCAGTCATAGAAATCGAAGTCTTTTCTAAGTTGATGGATTTGGAAGTAATCAATTTACCACTACTGTCAGTAAGTTGATAATGGTATTTATTGTAGTCATTGAAATCAACTTTCAAATTAAGGATGTCTTGTGTTGGATTGGGATAGATAGCAAGACTCAGATTGATTTCTGTAATGTCAATTCCCAAATGACTGGTAATTTCATAAGCTTGTTGTACGCCGGGAGCAACACTTCCTGTTGAAGAAACAGCGGTCTCATAAAAACTCTGGCCTACGGAAGAAGTTACACTTCCCACTGAACTTGATGTATTGATACTCGCCGAATTAACACTTTCCTGAGCACAGAGTGCAGTTGAAAAGCCTACAGACAACACCAAGGTTGTTAATAATGTAGTTTTCATAATATAAATATATTATTTTTATTAGTTTTTTAATAATCACAAATATAAACATATATTTATATAATTATAATAAATTATGTTAAATTATAAACAAATATTTATTCATCAACATTTCATATTGTAATTAAAAAAAATTAAATATTTCTTAAATTAATTTCACAAATGTCGATACTAAGTAACTAATTAAAAGTTTTTGGTATTCTTAGGTAAGCCTGAAAGGTTATTAGGTAAATAAATCACAAATTTTCATCGTATCTATTTTTATATTGCCAAGGTTACAAACTTTTCAAAAGAGGTAAATAAATAGCTCTTTGCTATTTTTCTCAATCATCCTGCATCAATACGCAAATCATAATATTCAAAAAAAAAAAAAAAAAAAAAATAATCCCATTAGTCAAAAACAAGATTAAGTCCCAAATCCTTTTATTACTGCATTTTCAGCAATTTTAATTAAATATTAATTCAACAACAATAGCATATTACAATTGGCTTATGCATAATATATTTTAATTATCTATAATTTATTGGCAACATATTTGCTTTTAGCCTTTCGATACAATTTCAATCATAATATTAACAGATTTATAATTTTATTTAAACTCTATTAAAATTTATTTAATGATTATATCGGATAGCTTACTTTACTGTTTTATTAATTCCTATTGCTGTTCTGCAAAAAGGAAAATTCCTCCCAACTAAAAATTTTTCTGATCAGCTTTTATTAAATCCTTGATTTAAAATATTTTAATCTTTTAGTATTCCTAATCAAAACTAAAACCTTGAATATTCGATATGTACAATAACTCTACAAAAGCAACCCGATTTTCAATCGCAGAAAACGATTTTTATTTTAAGCAATTTCTAGTTAAAATGCTTTTGGAAAATCCTTTATTTTCAATTGTCAACGACTGTAATAATGGAAATGAGCTCATTAACAGACTTTACAGGAAGCAAGAAGATGTTTTTATTATCAATTTGTTTATGCCAATCCTGAGCGGAATTGAGGCCATCAAATATATCCGTCAACATAACAAAGACGTTCCAATCCTCACCTATTCTACAACCTATCAAGAGGATATGGCAGCTACTCTCAGCGAAATTCCCAATACTTATTATTGTCAAAAAAACAGCATCATCATCAAAGATATTCTTCGAAACTGTATTCTGAGCAAAAACTCTGATTACGAGGAATATAAAAAAGAATGGGCATCTCAGGAAGAAGTAGTGAAAAGCTATATGGACCGTCAGAAAAAACAACAAGACGAACTGAATGTTACCGAAATTCACATCATCAAACTTTGCTACGAAGGATTCAGCAATAAAGAAATAGGAGACAGAATAAGCCTAAGCACCAGAACAATTGATACCTATATCAATAGATTGACGGAAAAATTAGGTTTGAAAAGCAAATTAGACCTTGCGAGATTTTGTGTAGAAAACGGATATTATAATTCTAGCATTTAGAAATTATGGCTACACAAGGACAAAAGAAACTCAACTCAGATGATGTAAGGAATGGCATCATTCGCTTTATTTTTTCATTCATTGTTTTGATAGCAATCAGTTTAATGACTGTTTTTATGTTTTTCAAAAGCTCAACCGTACAAAGAGAGCAAATCCAAAAAGAACTGAATGATTACAAAAATGTTCTCAGCAGAAATGAACTCTTAAAAATTAAAATGGACACTATTTATTATAAAATGGCTCTTCTCAATACAGACCGAGTTCAGAACGATATTTTCCTTAGAAACTCAATCCTCGAAGATCTTCAGGACACCCGAAATATTATGGGATCCGACAGCAGCAAAGCATTCAAACAGTACGCAACGCTGACAAAAAATATTGGAAAGATGACCATTTTTAAAAATGAGCTCATCAACGTAACTGCCAAAGAAAGAAATGCCTTACGAAGCCTGAACGAGTGCATCGGGAAAGTTGGAAAAATGAACAGCCAATTGAAAAGCAGTACGCCAGGCGGGAAAATAGCAAGAAGATTAAAATAAACTAAAAACTATGCAAGCCAAAATTATCCTTTCCAACAAAGAAAAAAGATATTACTTCCTATATCTATTGGGACTACTCTTCTTTGCGGTTCTGCTTCTTTCGGTGATTATTTTATACCGTTATGAGTCGCCTTTCAACAATTCTGATATTCTGGCAATTCAGACTTTGGAAGAGAAAGTGAAATTTGATGATCGTCAGAAAATTGCACTTCCGGTTGTGGACAGTACGTTCAATAAAATAGAAAAAGTTTCTTCGGAGAATCAAAATCCTCTATTGGAAAACGAAATCAGATACAGCATCAATGATATTGCCAACATTTTCGAAACGGTCAATATATCAGATCCAAGAAAAGAATCCTACAAGCAGATTGCCCAATTCTACAAGATGTATGTAGAAGACAAAAATATCGCCGGCAAAAAAAATGAGAACATCAAGATTTTTACCAAGCAGTTTGAGGATTGCTCGATTGGTTTCAAGGAACGGAAAAATCAAAAATTACAAAGAGATAACGCATTACTTATGAAAAATAACTAACAACTATTAATTATGAATTACATCCAAAAAAACAGGAAGAATATTATTATCGCAGTCATAAGTCTTTTGCTTTTAGCGGCCATTATTATTTTGTGGTTACAGAGGAAAGTCATCCACAGCTCAGATGATATTGTGGCAGCGGTTTACCCAACTTCTCTCAACGTTGGCGATACATTGACTTTTGAAGATAAAACAGCATTCGGGAAAACCAGAAAATGGGATTTTGGCGATGGATTTAATTCCGATAAAAACAAAGGTTCTCACTTTTTCAAAAAACCCGGCTATTATCAGGTTTCTGTCATTATTGATAACAAATATACCAAGTCTTTTCCTGTTTTGGTTTCAGGAGGAATTTCCAGACAGGTTGATACCATTAAAGCAGCTACCAGAATCGATGCGCCAAGTCAGGCTATGCAATTGGAGAATGTTTTTTTCCGTGCAGATTCTCCTGATGCAAAAATATACACCTGGAAATTTGGAGAAACAGGAAACATCGATGCCAAAGAGAAAATGGCTACTTATGCGTTCAAAAATCCTGGTAATTACATTGTGACTTTGTACACAGATGTCGATAATGAGCCCATTCAACATATGATAAAAATATTACCCGCCTATGAGGAACTGGATGATGAAGTGGTAACTGCACCAACTGTAACTGATATCTACAGCAAAATCAATGATGATTTCAAATACCATCTTCAGCAGATTGCGAATGGTAATAATTTCAATAGTCATTACAACTATCTTCTCAGCACTTATCTATGTAATAAAGATAACATCGGGCTGACAGTTAATGATAAGAACAATTCTTTCTACTACTATTGTACAGGCTTACAATTTGATAAAAACAATTCTATACAGGAAGTGAAAACAACTTTGGACACCAATCAAAATTGTGTTGTCAAAATAGAAGTAAAGCAAAGCAAGTAATAACCAAAAAAATAAATTATGAAAAATAACTTCCTAAGTGCTGTCTATCTTTTTGGATCTCTATCGATTTTGATTGGATGTCAAGTCAGGATTCCGTCTCAGGAAACGCCGGATTCGGATTTTTATGGTTACGTGGATCAGGTGAGAGTCAATGACGGATTTCCTAAAAATTCTGAACCGTGGGTTGTCATTTCGGACCGCGCTAACAATACCGTTTTTATGGATAAAGGTGAAGAAAAATCGCCTAAAGAAATAAAATTCCTGGAACCATTATTAGTTGTAAAAGAAAAAACTTCGAAGAATCTAATCAAAGTAGCGGAATATAATCCGGATGCTTTGATGAAAAAAATCCCTTCCAAATCTGTCAAAACCTATGGCTGGATTCCGAAAGATCAATTGTTGCTTTGGACCAATTCTTTGAAAAGAAGCGATAATGGTTTTAATGTAAAAGCAGTGATTTCTCCCAACAATTCTGATGTATTGAAGAATGGCTCCAAATATATGAAAGGCGATTCTGCATTACTTTTTTCTTCGCCGGATTTAACCAAACCGATCAACAAAAAAATCGCAGTCGGCCAATTAGTTTATGTTTACAAACAGGCAGAAGCGAATAAAAGATTATTGATCGGAAAATCCCCAAATTTAAAGGTTGACAGCATTTCAAAAGATATCTACGGATGGATCAGTTCCAATATGATTGCGAATTGGGGCGACAGAACGGCTTTGAAAGTTTCTTCGGACTTCAATTATTCTGATGAAAATAATTTGACCATTAATAAACAAACTCAGGATGGTTCTTTAACAGAAACAAGCTTCCCTCTTTCTGACGGCGCCAGCAGAACCGAAGTAGAAAATTTGGTTTCAGTTTCACCTTCGATGGTTGATAACGCAAACAAAGCCAGATTTTTCACCAATGCTTTGGATTACAGCAAGAATTTCGTGTATAATGTTTTAGGTCAGCCTGTTTATTATGATCGATTCAAAGAAATCACGAATAAGAGTAAAAATCTGAACATCGTTTTTACAGTAGATATCAGCAGAGATAATATTCAGAATTCTGCTTTGGCCAAATCTGTTTTTCAGGATATCCAGCTGAAATTAGATCAGTTAAAATATTTTAAAAGTATCAAATACGGCGCTGTTCTTTATAAAAATAATACTTGTGGAGAAGATGTACTATCATCTAAATTGAGCAATAATTTTGAGGAAATCAACTCTTTTATTGATCTTCAAACATCCAATATTAATTGCAGTGACAGTGGTGCTCAGCCTTTGTTAGAAGCACTTTCTACTACAGGAGAATTACTAAGGAACAATTCTGATGAAAGTAACATTGTGATCGTTGTGGGATCCACAGCTTCAGGTTACGGAGGCGTAAGTGAAGCAATGAGAAATTTGACCAAAGCGCGTGCAAAAATGCTGTTTTTCCAATCTGCATCAGGATCTTCTGATTATTACAACAACTTTGTATTATTTTCAGAAAATATTTTAAGCAGTACGGCAAAAAACATTGCAGAATTGGATAAAGCCAGAATAGTGGATCAAAAAATGATTATGGACAAGAACAATTATAATCTGGTGATGGGAGAAGGCGGTGTTTATTCTTTGGATTACCCGAAAGCAAGTATGGCGCAGGGTTTTGTCCTTTATCCAAGAAAAGGTGAAATCAACTCCAGCAATTTGCTTGTAAAATCGTTGGACAGTCTTGTCGCTCAGGTTATTGATTATAATAAAACGGTTACTTTATCATTGACGAATTATTTCAAGTCCGCTGTAGGAAGTTCAAAAACGATTGTGAAACCAGATTTCAAAAATCAGTTTTCTGATGTTCCGACGCCTGTCCCAACAGACATTACAGCTCAGCTGATTTCTTACAACAATCCATTTATTACGAGAGGAAGCTTTCCAGATCAATTTAAAGAAAGTTATCCGGCAGTAGAGAAAGGAATTCTTTTATCCGAAACTGAGTATGATAAACTCAGAGCATTTTATCAAACCATTTATCAGGAAACGAAAAGTTTTTCGGCCGATTTTAATCAAGCGTCAGCAATCAACTCTTATCTGAATACGCTGAAAAAGTATTATTCCGGCGATACAAAATTTGATAAATCCAAATTAAGAAATCAATCGATGGCCTATTCTGTTGCAGTAAGTACAGGTTTCGATAACGCAGCAGAGGAAACACTTTCCAAATTCAAACTGAGTGGATGGAAACAATCAAAAGTGGTTTCCAACGAGATTGTAAGAAATTATTTCAAACAATATAAAACATTGGCAGACAGATTGCTAAATAACAAAAACAACCCAAAGATCATCATAGATCAGAACGGTGAAAAGTTTTTTTGGCTCAACAGATTCTTTATGCCAACTATTGAACCCGTAGAATCTCTGTAATGTTTTCATTCAATAAGATTCTAAAATATTTTAGTAAAAAACAAAAAAATCAATCACAAAAAATAAATAATATGGCAATGTTTAATTTTGGTGTTGGGGGAAACGAAGTAAAAGTTGACGCCAACGAAGCAATCCAGGAAATTCAGGAAAACAGATCTCTAATTGTAAGCCAGCTTACAGCAGATGAACCTTTTATCCCAGAAATCACAAGAGGTCTGAAATCGGTAGATGATGTTTTCAAACACTTCCAGCCATCTATTTCTGTTCAGCACGAGACGGAAGACGGAACTTATGTGGATGAAGAATTCAGATTTCAGCAATTGGGAGATTTTACTCCAAAAAATCTGACACAAAATTCAGAATATCTGAAAAAACTCAGCATAGAACAGGAACAGTATAATAAAATTCTGAGACAGCTGAAAACTAATAAAATTCTTAAAAATATTCTCGAGAATCCTCAAACAAAAGACGCTTTGATAGAAGTTTTGAAAGATGTTGCAAGCGAACTTGAAAAACAATAAACACGAAAACTATGGATAACAGACAACAAGCAGCATCGCAAAATCAGCAAGCTGCAGAACAACAGCAAGATCAAAGAAGAGGTTCAGCGATTAACGATCTCAACAAGGTTGGTGGATTTAATTTTATCGAAACCGTTGTGGACGGAATCGCTAATATGAACCCAACGAGAAAAGCGCGTAAAGAAATCTTCTTAAATGATACCAACAAAGAAACTGAAAGAAAAGATTTAGCTCAAAAACTGAATCTCTGGATTTCACTTTTAGAAAACAATGCAACAGCAGATGAAATGGCTGAAGCTTGTAAAACAAAAGCTTTGAGCGCGGAAAAAAATCTTAAATCAAATCTTAAGAACAGTCTCAGCGCCATTCGAGATTTGGAAACATCTTACAGAACAATGGCTCAGTTTTTCAAGAATACGGAGTTGGATAAAGTGGACAATGTGAGTATTGTCAACGCTTCTTTAGAGCAGATGAAAGATTTGGATAATCCGATTTTCATTGATGCCATTGCAGATGAATTCAAACAAAATTATGACAGACTGGATTTGAGAGACAATTACTCTATTCTTGCGATTCCTGGTTATTTAGGTTCCAATAAAGTGGTTGAGAAATGGGCGAAAATCTGTAACGAAAACAAAGTAATGTTAGTGACTGACTTTGCGAATCTTGATAAGCCTGACGATGTGGTGGATCTTTTCCATTCAGCTAATTTGACGGGTGGCGAGCTTCACAGAAGTAACGTGATCATGACAACCAATTGGCTTGTAGGAAGAGGTCGCGCTGAAGAAGTGGGCGAAGAGGAAAATGTAGATCTCCCACCTTCGACTTCTATGGCTGGGAAAATTTATAAAACACTGATGTCCCAGGTTGCTGCCGGTAAAAAACACGGAAATATCAATGAAGTGGATGCCGTAAAATTTGATCTTAAGAAAAGTGAAATCTCTCAGCTTGAAAAAATGGGATTGGTTCCGATGGTCAATGAGTACGGAAAAATCATGGCATTCTCGGCAAAAACATTATTTACCGGAGACAATATCGGATTGCAGACTTATTCTGTAGTAAGAGTTTTTGATTATGTGACCAAGGTCCTACTCGATTTCCTTAACAGAAGAGCTTTTGAAAACTGGAATCCACGAAATGAAGATGATTTGAGAAGACAGATCGTTACTTTCCTGGATGGGATCAAAGGTCCGGACAAACTAATCGAGAAGTTTAAAATTGTAAGATTTGAACAGGACAAAGTCAATAAAGACCGCGTTTGGCTGGATATCAGAATGACGCCTTATTTCCCTACAAAAAGTTTTGTCATTAAACTGGATGGACACAAAGGTGATGACGGCAACGAATGGGACGCTGAATATCAACAGGAGTAAAACCTTATAAAATCAACAACGAAGGGAATTTGCAACGATAAGTTATGAATTCCCTTTTTCATTTTAAATTCTATCGCGATGAAAATAGCTAAGTTTTATCTTTTGTGCGGAATAATTGTGTTATCATTTTCCGTCTCTTGCAAAAAAAAATATGAAAGACCAGATCATTTTTCGGTAGATCTTTTTGAAAATGAAAGAAATGAACAGCCGAAAAAAATATTGTCATCACAAGAAGCTTTGAACAAAAGTTTAATGGTTATTAAAACTGACTCCATTGAGTTGGTTAATCATCTGGAACTTGAAGGTAAAAATGTCAATATTTATAAAATCAATTCTGGCATGATCGTAAAATCCGCAAAAGACAGCATTCGGTTTCCCATCAGAATAATTTCGAATTATAATTTGGAAGTTTATGAATCTAAGAAGGACTCGACAGCTGTTTACCTTATCAATCCGCAATCCTACAAATTGCTGGTGAAAGATATGGAAATAGATTATCAGACTTTGCCCGCTCAGATTTCTCAATAAATTGAAATTGATGACTTTTTAACCAAATAAAATTGTCCAAAAGTGTAGTAATTCTACTATTGAATTTTTTGAAATGTGGTTCTATCTTTGGTATAATAAAAGTAAGAAACACACTAACACACAATACAATATATTAACATTTAAAATTTAGAAATCATGGCAAACAATTCAAGAGCCGTATTAAAATTCAACGGCGGATCAGAGCAAAAAATTCTTAAACTGAATTACGGTGTATCTAGAAACACAGACGTTTCCGGTAGAGTTGCATCAGACCCTTCCAATGCATTAATCAAAATCACTGTTGAAGCGACTGAAGATTCAGGAATTTTGGAAAGTTTATTGAATGGGAAGTACAAACCTACAAGCGGTGAAGTGACTTTTAACAAGTCTCACGAAGAAGGAACATTGACCACTTTGAAATGGGAAAACGGTTATGTGATCCAACATGAAGTGGATTATGACGCTTTGAATGAGGATAATATGTTCATCAGTTTCGTGGTAAGTGCAGAGAAAATCGATTACGGCAACTCAGCTTACGATGGCGTTTGGCCAGGTGCAAAATAATCATCCGATTATTTCTCTTTAAATTAAAAAATAATCCTGATGAAAATACCACTTTGGTTTCGTTCATCAGGATTTTTGATTAATTAACAAACATTTGATGAACTATTGCATCATTATTGCTATAGTTTTTAGATTATCATTATGAATTTGTTATCTATATGAGATTATTTGATGATAAACTATCAAATTAAGAATCTAATAAAGATTCGAATTCGATATTCAATAAAAATAAACACTAAAATCACAACCTATGGCTACTTCCAATACTCCTACAAAAAGTTTCAAACCGGACAATAGCGCCAATTCCATATCATCGAGTCAGATTTTTGGGATCAACCGACTCGTCAAACTCAATATTGTGATTGAAGGTAAGGTCATTTCGCATTACAAACATTTCACTTTATCACAAAATAGTGCTAAACACCACGAGTTTGAATTGATTTTGGCTCACGACACTTTAGGTAATAAGGAAAATCACAATCTGGAATCCAGCCAGGAGTTTTTAGGAAAAAGAATTACGATTGTTCAAAAATACAAAGACATCCAGGACAGTCCGGAAAGGACTTTTGTGGGTGTAATTACCAGAGTTGGATTCAGCCAGGAAAAAGGTGGACTTCCGAATATCGTGCTTGGAGGTTTCAGTCCAACGATTTTGCTGGATGCTGCGCCAACAATCCAAAGTTTTGGTGGAGAATCACCGGTAAGTATGAGCATCATTGCATCACAGCTCATTAAAGAAGGTTTGGGAAGCAGCAAATATGATGTACGTGTAGATGCGAATGATTTTTCTGAAATCCCTTTCAGTGTACAGTACAACGAAACGCATTACAATTATCTCGCAAGAATGGCGGAAGCTTATGGCGAGCAATTTTATTATGACGGCGAAGTATTACATTTTGGTAAACTACCGCCACAGAATCCACCACTCAAATTAATTTACGGAAGCAACGTCAGCGATATCCGGGTTGAGTTAAAAGCTGTTCACACCAAACCAGAATTTTACGGTTACAACAGCAGTCAAAACACAAAACTGACTTCAGGAGAAACGCCGATCAAACATAAAAGTGACTTAGCAAAGAATGCTTACAGTCAAAATCAATCTGGTATATTCACAACCAGATCTTTGCAGGTCTCTCCTATCAAGGCGATTACTGACAAAGATGTGATTAATTCCCAGGAAAGCGCTGCAGGAAGTAAAGCGGTAGAAGTTTTTACAGTGACGGGAAACATCTCCATTCCATTTTTATATCCCGGATGTGTGGCTGATTTGGAAATGAGAAAACCAGACAGCAATCAAACCAGTTATTTTACCAGAATAATGGTCATCGAAACTTCTCACGATGTTGATACCTTAGGAAATTACAAAGGAACTTTCAAAGCTATTGCAAGCGACACAGGATTTCTTCCAAAGCCTGAATTTACAGTTCCAACGGCACAAACACAGATTGCCACTGTCATCAGCAATACCGATCCTCAAGGACAAGGCAGAGTGACAGTAAAATTTGACTGGCAATTGCACGATACTACCAATTTCATCAGAATGATGAGCCCTGATGCGGGTGGAACAGATCAAATCACACAAAACAGAGGTTATGTTGCTATTCCGGAAGTTGGAGATCAGGTAATGGTTGGCTTTGTACACAATCATCCCGACAGACCTTTTGTAATGGGCGGAATGTTTCACGGTGGAATCGCACTTGGCGGTGGCGCTGATAATCGTGTTAAATCGATTATGACAAGAAGCGGACACAAGGTAGTTTTCACAGAAGATGAAAGTATCATTATTACAGATAAATCAGGAAACGAAATCCATCTCGACACCACAGGAAGCAACATCAATATTACGGCGCCAGAAACAATGACGCTCAACTGTAAAAATATGAACATCAATGTCACCGAAAGTATGACGACTACTGTTGGGATGAACGCTACAGAAAGTATTGGAATGAATAGCACCCAAAGTGTAGGAATGAACTCGACCCAAACGATTGGTGCTATGAAACTGACATCGGTTGCGGGTGACGCCAGTATGTTTATCACCGGAAAATTAACTGAAATGATCGATGGCGATGTTCACAGCGAAACCAAAATGGAAAGAACGGAAGTAAGTGAAAAATCTATGAATATCCAATCCAACGAGTCTATCCACAAGCACGCACAAAAAGAAGTCCAGAATAACAGCGGAGAGAAATCTAAAGCCAATTAGAAATGAGCAGAACCAGAATCGTCAAAGGAAAATACACCAAAGTATCTCTGAAAGGACACAGTATGTATTCTAATGAAAGCATCATTACGAATGCTACAAAAACTGTGACTGAAAAGGGTTCTGAAAAAGGCATCAGCTATGGCAATCCCGACAATTCTCCTGCTACTCAGATTAAGCCCAAATGTCTTGTCGAGTTTCGTCCTCACGGTAATTGGAAGGGTGAATTTGGTTTTGATTGGATAAGATCTGGTGACAGCGGATTGGAAGGTGATAAAACCTGGATAAAAAGGATATTAGGAAAACATTATACCGATGGAAAGTACACCACGGTAACACCTGACACGAATGGCTGGACCAATTTTTTCAAGAGAGATTCCAGAATGTATTCGAATCTTTTGAAATCCTTTGATACGTTACAAATCAACTGGAAATCCAAAAGCGGGAACCCCTATTATTATCCTGTACCAATTGTTTCATTAGTTACAAACGACAACGCGGCAAAGCTAAGTTTAAAGATTGACATACAGGAGGAACCCGAAAAATTAGAGATCAAACCTAAAAAGGATAATACTGGTTTGATCATTAATAAAACCGACATTCCCGTAAAAAAAGGTAAATATAATCTGTATAACTTTTTGACAATCAAAGCCTCAAAACCTTTGAAAGAAAATATTTTGGTTGATGTTTTGGCTGACGGAGAAATCTGCGGACAACTCAAAATTCTGGCTAATGACAGTAAACATATCAAGAATATTAATGTCATCATAGCTCCTGTCAAAACCAAATTCGGAGCGAGAATCAATACCGGGAGAATGGTTGGCGATGGTGAATCATTCTTCAAACAAAATCTGAAACAAGCACTCATCATCCCGAATATAAGATATCTAATCAACCCATTGGATATGACGAATACTGCTTTTAAAAACAGATTTTCAAAATCCGGCGTTATATATTTGGATGATTATTCTGTGGACAAAAGTGGATTTGCTTTGCTAAACTATCTGGATGCAGAATTAGAAAAAAAATATCCCGGAAGATATACTAATTCTTACAAACTATATATCTTTAATGACTCTTATCCCGATACGGTAGATCCCAGACTTATCACGCAGGGATTTTCTTTTCCAAACACAAAACACGGCGTTTTCTTCAATGGACATGACCGGTCTACCATTTCCCACGAGACTTTACACGCTATGAAGTTAGCGCACACCTTTGACGGAATAAAAGCGAATGCAAAATTCACTTATAAAGCACAACAGACGGATAATATTATGGATTATTGCCATTGGTCTTCAGATCTCAACGGCAATCCCAGAAAACCCGTGGAGGGAAAAACATTGTTTTTCTGGCAATGGCATATTGTAAATCCCAATAATAAATTAAAATAAATATGAAAAAATTATTTTTAATTTTCTTAATAACATTTATTTCTTGTGATGGGCAAAAAAATAAAGACACTCAAAATAATCCAGTTTCTGTTATGAAAAAATTTGATATTGAAAAATTTAATGCCAATAAGGATAAAAGAGGAATTTATCAATTTTCGTCTGACGGAAAAAATATTGAGCAGATGGCAGGAAGTGATAAAGAGTATGTGGAAGAAATTATTTACCCTGCACCCTACTTTTATAGTTTTCAGAATATCTATGATGCAAAAGGCCATATCAAATCATCAACACAGTTAATATCCAATGTTGCTATTGGAAAATCTAAAGAATTCGATGAAAAAGGAAATATTATTAAGGAAATTGATGAAGACGAAAAATTTGGTAAAATTACTTATAGTGAAATCTTAAAACTCATAAGTGAAAAGAACCATCTCAACTTACAAGATAATAACGGCTGGTTTACAGACAACCGTTTAGTTTTTGAAATTAATTTTGATGAAAAAACCAAGGTATGGACGGTAAGATCGTTGAAAGGCAATCATGTAATTTCTAAAAACAGTCCTAATGGGCAAGCGTTGTCATCTTCTTTTTATCACGAAATTGATGGTAATACAGGAAAAATTATTAAATAAGCTAAAACTATGAAAATCAGAGTTATCTCTTAATTCATTTTTAGCAAAAAGCAGATTAGATATGAGCAGAACCAGAATTGTAAAAGGCAGCTATACCAAAATATCTGAAAAAGGTCACAGCATGTATTCTAACGAAAACATTGTTACGAATGCAACACGAACTGTTACCGAAGAAGGCGCGGAAAAGGGTTTGTATTGGGGTTCACCCAAAACACCACCCAAAACCAGTAACAAAGTTTATGACGTCCTGATGTTCGTTGCGGGAACTACAGATCCAATCAATATCGCGGGTAAAAAACATGAAGCCAATACGGACTATTGGCAAGGGAAAGATGAGAAAAATAATGTCAGCAAAGATAATTTTTGGGCAAAACTGAAAGAGTTGGGACCTCAATTTCAAAACTTATATATCGAAGGAAAATTTTTTAGCTGGTCTGGTGATAACGATACCAAGGAGAGAAATCACGCTGCAGAAAGGCTGATGGAACTGCTGTCACGTGTTTACAGATTTAAAGAAAATCAGGAAGTGAGCTTGCACCTTGTTGGACATTCGCATGGCGGCAATGTCATCAATCAATTTACAGAATTGATCACGAACAAAGAGATGATTGCAAAATCTGAATTCTTGAAGTCCCGTAAGATAACCTCATTTCCGAAAAATTGGAAAATCAAAAGTATTACCTATCTGTCTACTCCATTTTTCCAGAAGAAACATCAATTGAATCACGGGAAATTGCACAAAGACTGTAAAATAATCAATGTTCATAATTCTTATGATTTAACCCAACAACTCATTGCGAACTTTAGTCTAGTTAACTTAGAAGGATTATTAAAAGCTTTTGAAAGAGATAAATTTTCCTTGGGAATCAATACGCTTAAAAGTGTTAATAAAGATGTGATTACTACCTATTTCAAGAGTTTGGTTTGGCAGGATATTTCAAAAAAAGCAGCTGCTGCACGGAAAGAAATGGCGAAAGGTGCTTTGGGACTTAATCTGATCATTCAGGAGCTGATCATCTATCTCAATTCTATTAAGATTATCAATTCCAGCCTGCAAAATGAAAAAGCATCGTTTATTAATGTTCTGAAAAATTTCCAGCAATGGACTTATGATGTATATAAAAATTATACATCAGCCTCCAACAGCTATGACAAAGCTGGCTTTATAAAAAATCTAAATCTAACACAGGGTTTAAAAACGCTGAATATTCTTTTCGATATAAAAACCGGTCCCAAAGACAGTTATATTTTGGGATTGTTATCTAATATCTTTGCAGAAGGCCGTGGACTGACGGACAGTATCGATGTTACAGCCTGGAATCCCATAAAACAGGCTAAAGGAGTGCCGGTTCAAAATGTGCCGATTTTTGATAAAGACCGTTACAACACCAAGCATAAGAAAACTCAATTTGATGCTTTTTTAAAAGGCGCTCAAAATGCCGTTCACAGTAATAATCTGGAAGATCTCTTGATGCGGTTATTCAGTCAGTTTATAAATCCGAGTGACTTTGCTTTCTATGTCAAAATCGCTTACTGGTCAGAGATCGCAGTTTTTGGTCAGTTGGACACAGAATTAACCTTATTGCGGAAAAAACTAGAAATTTACTCGGCATTAGTGACTAAATATAATGCAAATCTGGTAGCTGAAGAGGATAAAGACATTACTGATCTTGACAAGAAACCAGGGTCCATTGTTTATTTAGCGAAAACATCTCACAGTTTAAGCCATACTCAATTTTGGAAAGATGTGGAAAAAGGTCTTAAAGAGGCTATGAGTTCTCCAAAAAGCGCTCGTTATATCAAATCATAATTATGAAAAAAACACCGTCGATCCTGATTCAATTGTTGATAACATTCTGTTTCTCTGTTTTATTTTTTACGACTTGTTTTATATTACTTTTAAGCAGTCCTACAGATTCTATAACTCTTAAAGTGATAGCAAAAATAATAACGGATTATGCTTTAATAGTTTGTATTCCTACTTCAATTATTTTTGTTATCCTTAATATTTCCATATCAAAGATTAAAACAAAATGGGCTTTATGGCTCACAAGATGTGTTGTTTTTTTAGGAACCTTGTTTCTGGTGTGGTTATTTCTTTCTATAACTCTCATACCGCTTGCATTGTTGGATAATCCGTTTAAAGCATAGAATTAAATTCTCGCTATTATTTTAAAAAAAGCTATCCAATCATAAAGTAAATTATCAGCAAAATTTTAAAAACATGAAAAAACTATCTCTGTTTATCTTTTTCATTTTAATTTCTGCGAATACCAGATTGGTCTCTCAGAATAAAAAGTATCAGGATAACTTCACGGAAATTACGAGTACCGAGGAAGGTGATTTAAATAAAGACAAGATTGCTGATAAAATAATTGTCGCAACAGATAATACTGCAGAAATTCGATCTTTCAGATTGCAGATTTTTTTGTCACAGCCCAAAAGCAAGCAACTCAAACTAGCTGTTTCCAGCGCCAAAATCCTTGAAAAACAATATGATGCGGAAAAATATGGAATGAAAAAAAATTTCCGAATCCCGGATATTTTTGTTGAAAATGGAAAATTGACCTTACTGACAGATATCAACGAGTTGAAAAGCCGCTATATTTTCCGATTTAATAATGGTAATTTTGAATTAACCAACATCTCGAGAATTAGTTCGGACGGACGAGAAACAACTACGGAAACCGAAATCGACTTATTGAAAGGAACTAAAGTGGTATATGATCAAGACTTTGGATCAAATAAAAAATACAAAGTTCGAGAGAAATTTAAGCCGAAACCATTACCTAAAATTCAGGATTTGACAGCCTCTGATTTGGCAAAATATTGATATAATCATTTAAAGTCTATTGATTGAAATGATCAATTATTTTTGATAATGCTTTTCTGTATATACAGCAAAATCCACATCTTTCTCTAACAAACTTACTACAGAATTTTTTATAAAAGACTCGTTATAGACGTTTAATTTGATATATGTACTGTTTACCACAGAGATTTTTTCGTTAATAGTCCTTTCTTCTGTACCCACATTATTATCACTTACCAATTGGACAATTTCGTTATCGGACATCCATTGATATACTGACAAATCGCCATACATTTTGTTTTGTTTAAATTTGGATGAGCTATTTTCTTTTTTTAAATAATTGACAAAACTGATGATTTCAGACATCTGTCCATCATAGAAATTTGTGGCTTCGTAGCCGTAGATTTTATTCTTCTCATCTGTTAAAATCACTAATCCATTGAAAAAAAATTGATTATTGTAATTGAATGGTTTTTTCCCTAATATCAAATCTTGCTGGTTGGAAAAATGGTATTTATAAAATTTTATAACGTCTGATTTTTGAAGTGCTTCAACTTGTTTTTCTTCATTATCAGCATTAACGATTGCGGTTTTCCAAACTTCTGTTTTAGATGTCAAATCAGAGATATTTTCATTAAAAGTCATTTTTGATAAGTCAAAACTTGCGCAATCTTTACAGATATAATCCGGATTTTTCTGAGCTTTATATTTTGAGCAGGAACTCAAAATTAAAAGGAAACCAAATATTATGATTTTTGCTGTCATTTAAATTATTTTTTCATTAATCAAGATTCTTAAAAGATGATATTACTATCTGTAAATCTAATTAATTACCGAATAACTTCTAACTCAGTTTTCCCTTTTGGAATTTGAAAATATAGTGTAAAAGTTTTCATTTTGCGCTGGTCATTTTCGTTCATATACCAGCCTGCCAGAACAGGATCTCCCACGTGATCTGTTCTTTCGAGCGTTACTAGTTTTCCGTCGCCATAGAATTTCATTTTGTAATTTTCCAGCGGATACATCGTCAGGCCTTTTTGTCCCCAGCCTTTTTCAAAACTTTGAACTAAAGCTTTGTTATCTTTCTCATCAAAGAAAAGCGCCTGTGCATATTCTTTTTTCTCTTTCAACGTCGCATTGGCAATCGCATCCATATTCCCATCTTTGATCCATTGACGGAACTTTTCATATTCTTTAATCAACTTTTGCTGGAGAACAGAAGCATCCAATTTTGTAAGATCTTGTCCATTTTTCCAGCCTTCCAAAGTGTATGGCGTATCGGTCGTAAATTTTCCGGTATATTCTACATAAGGTTTACCTTCATCTGCGAGGATATTTTTGCCCGAATTTTCATCCTTTTTGGTAGGTGCTTTAAAATCTACAATTCTACCGAAACTCTTTTCGATATTACCATTGTCGGAAAATTTGAAACCTTCGATTTTGATTTCTACTCTTGCACCATCCTGTATTGCCGTTCTCGGAACCATGGTTGAAACACCATTGATTTCTTTACTGTCGTGCACCGGATAAACTCTGATTTTCCACGTTTGTTCGCCTTTATTGAGAATGGCTGTATTGATGGGAATACTGGTATTCATCGCGCCATTTCCCGGTCCGTAATAAGAATCTACAGGAAAATCATTGATCAAAATCTCATAATTACATCCACCGATAAAAATATCTGCGTGATAATTGATTTTATCATTTTGGAATTTTACATCTTTATATAAATTTTCTAAATTTTCTGTTCCTTTTGCATCCATAGTTTCTTTGTTTTGACCACAACTCTGCAGACCTATTAAACTGATTATGACAATAAAATACTTAATCATATTTTTTAAATTTTCAATCTTTTTTGGAAAAATAGAATTTTCCCCATTTTTTTGGTTCCTTCCAGGCATCTATTGCTTGCCAGGTAAATTCATTCGTTGATTTTGCAGATCCCCAAGTATCATCTTTGTCTCCGATTTGTCCTTCAAAATTAGCATAAGCTTTTACCTCCAAACCTTCAAAAGTCAATTCAGGAGCGAGATACCAACCGAAATCATCGGCGTCAAGAGGCGCTTTACCTTCCCATTTCGCCACTGCTTCTGCTCCTAAATCTCCCGTAAGCGTCACTTTTACAAATAACTTTTTCTTTTCGATTTTAATTTTAATAGAAATTTCCAGTTTGAATTCCAAATCACATTTTAGTTCTGCAACCTGTTTGTCATTGGCATTTCTGTCATCTTTATTAAAACTGTTTTCTCCTGTTTTTGTATTGAGAAAACCTTGCAGCTTTCCTCCAAACTTTCCTGATGCACTCAGCTCGCAGGTAATTTTGCTTCCATCTCCAATAAGGGCCATCGTGATATCCGCAGCAGCAATAACAGCTAATGCAACAGGATGCGCACGCTGTGCCAGTGCAAGAAAGTCTAACGTGGCGGTAATCCCAATCAATGGTGACAATTCCAAAACACCTTGCAGAATAACGCCTACCTGATTATGATATGGACCAACCTGATTTATGTTTTCCAGACTCCACTCAAACTGAGCTTCTATCTGCGGCCACTGGATACTGATAGAAGCAATAGATCGTGTTAATTTACGCTTATATTCTTCGGATTGGCGATCCATTCTGCGTTGCAGATTATCAATATCTCTTTGGGCACTCTGTCTGTCTCTATCTGTAACAGCAGTACTGTGACGTCTTCTGGCATTATTGAGGTAATCTCTGGTCTGCGCCAGTTCACGATCTTCTCTTGCTTTATTTTGCGCTGCGACACTCTCCAATGCTGCCCTGTTTTCTGCAGTTGGCTGCCCCTGACTGCTGTTATTTCTATTTTCCTGACCAAGAAACACCGAATTTACAAATTTTCCGAGAGCGCCAAATTTTTCACATAGTGCTTTTATTTGTTTGGTAATATCTGCTGTCGCATCAAACTCATTATCTTTATCCCACTTCGCACCGAGAGAAATACCAATGCTTCTATCTTCCCCGGCAGCAACCCATTTTTGAGGTTTTCTTTGGAATCTTGCTGCTCTTGTATTCGCATATCTTTGGTTTCCCCAAAGCTCCTTTTCAATAGTGGTATTGGTGTAAGATAATTTTAAACTCCACGCAACATCGGGGTAAGTTTTGACCGCGACATTCTGTTGGTAACGGCAAGTGTTTGTTTTTACCATGTAAGTATTCGTAGGAACACCATTGCCTAACCAAAAATATCGAAAGATTGGATGTACAGCAACACCCATCAGATTAATAGGTGCATAATTATAGATATAACGGGCTTTAAACTTTAGTTGTTTATCATCTCCGTCTGCTGTGTACTTTTCCAGTTTTCCACTAAAAGCTAAAAGCTGCTCATGGCTCACATTGGTCTTATCTCCTATTTGAATTTTAACCTTATGATCTCTGGAAGTACTGCTTTCTTCCTCCTCTTTTTTAGCATCCTTTTCAACTTCTTTTTCAGGATATTCGATTAGCGATAAAGCATGTTTTTCGTGATCATTCTCAGAACCGTCAAATGAGCATTCGGTAGTATCTGTATCCAGGTCTATAGTAATATCCTGTGTATTATTTTCCGGTCCGGCTACCAATTCGAAAAGATTAAGGGGAGGAAGAGATTTTTCTCCCAGCAAATCAACAGTACGTGAACCATCATTAATCTCAAATTTGGAATAGCCACAAGGATGAAAAGATTGAACATTGGTTTCGATTTTATCTACAAATACAGGCATATTACCAGTATCAGGAATTTTTACATCCACCGCCGCTCTGCAATTAACTGTTAGCCCAACATTCAAATCTTGTTTTCGATTGCTAAAATGAATGGTAGGTTTAATGAGGATTTGTGCCTGACCAGCGCACCAAGCCGGATCGATATAGACCTCCAACAATGCTTTTTGAACATTCGGGATAGGAGGATCATTGCCGTCAGAACCCACCATAGTTCCAGTCTGTGTTCCTGGTGGCGGCTGAACGCTTTTTGGATCAGAATAATCGTGAATTTCTACCTCGGTCAAAAAAAGATCTTTGGAATCTGTAATGCCGTATTCAGTATCCGGATCTTTGTCTTTTTTATTTGGATTAATGACAACTGAAGTTCCATACGTATTGGCTTTGAGGGTTTTGCCATTAGATTTCAGTTCGACTCTGATATTGTGGCCATACATACTTTTGGTATAGATATGCAATTGGACTTTGGATCCAGGCGCAACCGGTTTATCAATTTTCACCGGCTTATTGTCTTTATCAAAACCATACCATTCTGCGGTTATAACTTCCATAGAAGCACCTGCTGTATGAATGAATAAGCCACTTTTTGTGCTTCCAGTCGGTTTAGAACCTTCGAAAAAAGGCTCGATCCAGGCAAAGCCGCCACCATACAAATGTTTTCCCAGAACTAAATTGACTTCTTTTGTACCCTTTGTGATAGCTTCATTTCTATCATTAGGTTTACTACTTCTTGTAAGAGCTATATTCCAAGCCCAGACAACTGATGCATAATCCTTATCAAAATCTTTCAGTTCATTTTTTAAAACCTCCAGCTGATTATCTTTTGCTTTTTTAAGTCTTTCCGCTCTATTTCTTGCGGCTTTTACATTTTCATTCAGACTTACCTGAGCGTGGCTTACCTGTTCACCATTATGGGATTCTGTCTGTGTCCACTTCCCTCCTTCTTTGAATCTCTGCTGAGCCTGCTCATACAATTTTTTCTCTTCATTTTGCAGTTCAGTATCGATATTTCTTTTTTCATTTTCCAGGTTTGCAATTTTGTCATCGATTTCTTTTTTACCATCAATATATTCCTTAATACCAATAGTAAATCCCTGACCTTCCTGGGTTGTAAGTGCACGATACTGCTCATCAAAATCAGCATTTTCCGGCTTTAAAACAATTGCAGTTAAAGTCTTCTGTCCCATTTTTACTGATTTTAAAATTCTAACTGATCTGTTTTCCTAATGTACTTTCCAACACTGGTAAATGGAAATAGCTCCATCAAAACTTCCTTATCTGCATTTTTCACGTTCTGCTGGGAAACTTCAGCCGTTTGCCCGTGGTTGATAATCGTGATACAATCTGTACTTCCGATGGGACAAGTCGCCTTACTGCTTTCCAATAATGCTTTTCCACTATTTTCTTCCAGCGTGATTTTTTCATAAAAACCGCTCCATTGCGTTACGGTAACCTGGCAAGGATTATTATTGAGTTTAGAACAGTTTCCAAACATGTTTTTCTCGAAAGTTTTGTTAATATCTTTGTTGGTAGCCATCAGTTTTTGACCGCCACCTTTATCATTGATATAACGCTTGCTTTGAGTTAAGACTTTCAATTTATCAGGAGCAGTCCCGAAGTTGCAGCGACAAAGAGCGCCTTGGCAAACCAGATGTTTCTCACTCATAATATTGTTTTTTGGTACTTATTTTAATTAATTCAAAATATTAAATTTCAAATATCTGTACTTCAATCTTTAGTTCTTTTCCAGTGTCAAAAGTGGAAACCAAACCTGTTACAGAAAATAATTCGTGTGAATCTTTTTGGAATCTGTACAACCAATCCACACTTCCTTTTTCTGATTTTTCAATTAAAAAATTATCTTTCTCCTGTCCCGAGATCCGTAAGGCTATTTTATTTCCTCTCGTATATTCTTTATCTAAAGTATATTTAACATCATAAGCTATATCATTCTGAATATTAGCAAAATGAAAACTAAAAACATCTTCTTTACTGTAGCCGGAATACATCTGATAAACCGGAAGAAAAAAAAGTTTATAGAAAACACTTTGAGAAAAATAAATCTGTTTTGACTTTAAGTTTCTAAAGGTTTGATCCATATTATTAATAATTTCTTCAGCAACCTCGCCAACATAATATTCCTTCAAATTGGGGAGATATTCTTGTTCCCATCTTTCCTGGATTTCCTCTTCATTTTCAATTTTAGAAAAGCTACCTTTTTTATCAACCGTAATTTTTAATGGATAAATAGCCTGTTCTGACTTTTCAAATAATTTTTCGATAATGTTTTCAACTTCCGTATTATTGATATAATTTTTTCCTTTATTAATCTCAACCCAATATCCATTTCGTTTAACATCAACTTCGAAATGAATCTGAGAATTTTTGTGAAGGTATTTTATGACAACGCCATATTTTTTTTCACTGATTCCTATTGGATATTGCAAATCATTAGTCTTTACAAATTCCGAATTTCTATTCTCAAAATTCTTCTTCGGCAAATAGAGAAAAGGAACATATTTCGGTAGATGTAAAGGTAAAATCTCTCCTATCTCGCAATACTGATTATGAAATTTGATAATCTCTTCTTTGGCAAGCTGGTATTCTTTTGACAAAGCTTCCAAATCTAATAATCCATTGATTTTTAATTTAATATAACTATCTTCTGAAACCATTTCTTAACACAATCTCTTGCGGTTATTAAAATTAAAAAACAAATTTTGATTGATAATCAAACCTTCTCATTATTTTGAAAAGTGTAGTAATTCTACGACTTAAGATTTTAAAAATCCCAAAGATTTTGGCCTTGGGATCGGTAATTATAAATTGAATTTTTGTCCGAAGTTCCGTTAATTAATAACGCTTAATTAATAACGCTCCAACCCTTTTTCGGATCATCGTTGGACTTAATTTCCTGTTCGTTCACAATGATGTTTTCTTTTCTCTGACCAATGTAATCCAGCTCGCTTAGTTTCCCAAAAATCGATTCCAGACTTTTCAGCATTTGATTAATATTGTAAAAATATTCGCCTGTATTATGATGATCGTAATTGATTTCTGCCGAAACCGTTAGTTGATTCAGTAAAGAATGTGGTGTGATTTCGCTCCATTCCAAGCTGTAATTCAGCATTTCTTCCAACTCAGCCTGAACAATCATTTGGGTATCGTTGTAAAGCTGAAGCGCCAGTTTTGAGAAAATATTAATCAAAAAAATCGGCGGCTGTTCTGTCACAATATTTTTGAATTGAAAATAATTTTCTCCAATATTCGCAATAATCGTTTTGCAAAGCATTTTTACATTTTCTGCCAACGTCACATTCTGATTTTTATGTGCCGTTTTCTGGATAATTTTAAACGCGTACTGACGAAGATTACTCAAAGAATTAGAATAACTGTTGTAATATTCTACCAATTTCGGATGACTCTCAATCGAGGTGCAAGGCGGAATAAAATTCGTATCGATTTGCGCCATTCCGGATTTCATTGCCACTTTTCCTAAAACCAGATAATTGCCTCCGGAATAACTGCTGTTCAGAATCGAAACATCAATCAGTTCTATTCTGTAATTCGGTTTGGTGAACGGATGTCTTGGCGGGATTTCTTCCGCATCAATATCTCCAAAAGAAACGTGATCAAAAGGATTAACCGACGCCAGAATGTAATATTCGCCATCCACATCTTCCTGTTCCTGAGACATATTTTTTGCCAGATTCCGGATGTTCACTTTGTAATCAAACAGCTCGATTCTGTAGCCGGCAAGCGTTACAGCCGTGCATTTTTTGATAGTTAGTTGCGCATCATTGGTTGCTGTGCTTTGAAGTTCGTAAATCGTTTTGTCTCCAAATTTTTCAGAAATCGGAAGCAATCCAAAATTGTAAGAATTGACCTGTAAAGAATTAGAATCCCGGATAGAATCTATCATAAAATCTTCCTGCTGCACAAGATGATCTTTAGAAATCTTCATTCCGTCTACCCAGTTTACGGCATAATGTTTAATTGGCTGTATCATAATGTTGTCGTTATTTGGTTGGCAATATTACCTTCTTCCTGATGTCTGATGACTCTTTTACAAATGATAGTTTGGTTTTCGGTAATTTTATTATTTAAAATATCCTGTTCAAAATCGATGTACTTTCTGAAACTGAAAAATGATTTTTTGATGTAGAAAATCCAGTAAAAAGGTTCGCCATTGGCATCCAATAATTTGATAGTCGTTGTTGGATTTTTGTAATTATAATCATCAACTACACGATAAAACCAATCTCCAAAAGTAATTCCAGTAGGAAGTGTTTTAGCTTTTACAATGAATCTCTGCTGATCTTCTGAGTTTTTGCTTAATTCTACATTCAGAACCATTAATTTATCAAAATCAACACCTTGGAAATTGTGAGGCTTCTGCTCCGGATCGAATCTCCATGTTTTATAAATATCGAAAGGAATGCTCACAAACTGGACATAACAATAATAAAAAACCAAAGGAACAATGAAGATCAAAAGGCTTGTTGCAGCCATATATTCATTACCGAGATCTTTGCTCATCCATTTGAAAATCAATGTAAAAAGATAACCACCAAACAGAATACAGGTAATACTTAGAATACTTTCAAAAAGAATACTTTTCCAAAGTTTATCGATATGTTTTCTGAAATAATGATGTAATAAGTTAACATGAAAAATTCCCAATCCAAGATAAATCACTTGTGAAAAAAGATACCAGTAAGGATTAAAAAGATTGCCCGAAAATCCTAAAAAACCAGGTAAAGAGAGACATAATCCCGCAATCAAAACATATAAAATAATGTGTTTGACCTTGATTGCAGGTTGACTTTTGCGAATCATTGCAAGAATAAAAACCATAATTCCCGCAATCAATGGCATCAGAAGATATCTTAAAAAAATCTCTTTCACAGATCCTACTTCCATATTAGTTTTTTGTTTTTTATAATTTTAAATTTATTAAATATACGTTGAAAATCCCAATCGATTGGTGTTTTCTGTTGCATTTATAATAAATGAATCATCTCTTTTTTCAGTAACAAATTTTTCTTCAATTTTCACATTAATCGGAACAAAATAGTCGTAGATATTCTGTAACAATTCCCGAAAAGGCGTACCTGGAACATATTTGTGAATTTGATTGTACGGAATTGCGCCAACTGTGATCTGCCAATTTCTTTCCCCATCCATATGTTTTCCGTTGGGAATCAAAGTAATTCCCAGTTTTGCGTTTCCTATAGATGAAATTCCTAGCACATCGTCATTATTATTAATGACATTCGGGACAAAATTGATCTCAACTTTTACATTCAGAAAAGCGGTCAAAAATCTTTCGATCCAACGTTTGTTTCCTCTCACCTCGTGCAAAAAAGGAAGGATGTAAAAAAAGACTTTCGCCGTTTCCAGATCCACTTTTTCCAGAATCGGCCAAAGTTCTGTAAACGTCTGAATCAAGGTATCGGATTTATCTGCAATATCAAATTCCGTTTCCTTCAAAAGCGCCGAAACCTCTGTGTAAAAAAACTCCTGCTCAAAAGGCTGGAAAAAATTTCTGGCGTTTTCCTCAACCTCTTTTTGTTTTCTAATCGCCTTCACTACACTTTCCACGCCTCGACTGGAAGCACTTCCCAAAGAAGGCGGATGAAACAAACCTTCCGGAAGATAGTCGTAGATACTTTCCCGGTAGGTTTCCATTATGATCGTCTCATTGTCCAAACCATAATAAGTGGAATAAATATTCTTGATATCCTTGAGATAAGGACGATCATTGATTCCGACTCTTCTGACGAAAATGCTTGAACTGTTGTTGTAATATTTCAGCAAATTGGCGGCAACCGATTCTATTTTGAAATCGGTGCCGAGTTTGTTGTACTTCAGTTCGGAAATATGTTGAGTTTCGTTGGTCATAGATTAGTTTTTAGATTTCCAAATGCATTGCTTCTTCCATAATCATCACCCGATATTCTACGCCGTCTATTGCTTTTGCTTTGATATTATTTTTAAGGACATTCGCCAAGTTATCCCAATATTTTCTTCCATAAAAAGAATAATTTGAAGGTGTGATTTCCACATCTACCGTTCTGATGAAACCTTCACTCGGTTTGTCGCTAATCATTGTTCCGCGTTTAACAGTAACATTTTTCAGTTCATTGTTCAGCATCATTTTGCAGTAATTTTTCACATCTTCTGCTGATATAATTTTATCACGAGTCGTGAGCGCATATTTGTAAGCCAGAATTGTATCCGATTGCTTTTTCTCTTCTGCTCCGCCCGTGGTCTCCGTAATCAAAGTAATCACCTGAAATTTTTTCTGAGAAGTCAGATCTGTTCCGGGACGGATACTGTTGGCCAACGAAGCGTGAGAAACCCAAAACGAGGCATAAGTATGAGAAGAATTTTCTAAAGGCTCGATGATGACGTAATTTACATCTTCTTTCAACTCTTTGTTGGCCTGCTCTACTTTTTTCATCAGACCTTTCATCTTATCAGAAATCTCACCCAAAACATCTTTGACTTTATCTCTGTTGATAATCGCAAAAGCGGCGACCTCATCCCGCAACAGTTCCATCACGTGCGACATCAGATCTGTGGCATTTCGGCTGGTGAAACGTTCCATTCCGCCTTTTCTGACGGTGAAAAGACCTTTCTCAATTTCCTCGTTTGGTGTGAACGGAATTTCGGAATATCTTTTACCAAGACCATCCACAACTTCCTCCACATAAAGGAAAAATTCTTCTTCGCTGGTTTCCATCGGGATGTTATTTCCCATAATGTCCAGATTGTATTCCGTCTTTTTCCAACCACGGTTGTAGACAGGAAAGGCATTCATTACAAAAGAAAAATTCTCCAAAATCTCAGACGTGAATTGTGGCGGGAATTCCATCTTCAGCCAAAGGATTTTTTTATTTCTGAATGGATCGAGAACAGAGCTTCCATCTTCGATACTTTCAGGTAATCCCGGCGCAATTCTTTTCAGAAGTGATTGATACAATCCACCAATCTCTATAAATTTATGATTGTAAAGATTTTTGACGTCTTCTTTGATTTTATGTCGAATGGACTGTTCTTCGAAAATGCCTTCGTAACCTTCATCTTCGATCGTTTTATTATAATTGATTCCGGCGGAAACCTGCAACGGAATATTATTATGAAAAACTTTGATATGTGGTAAAAGTCTATAAATGAAATCCACTTTTTCATAAGTTGGATTCGAACAGTACAGACTGAATTTTTCCGGAAAAATCTCTGATTCATAGTGACTGAGATCAATTCCAATCATAATATTTCTGTCCTCAGAAACATCCTGAGAGATTCTTTTAATCGGGATTTTATTCAATTGTTCATCAATATGATAGACTGTATTCCCCGCAACCATCAGGATATTTTGAGCCTTAACCAAATCAATATTATCAACTGGTGTGAAAGGAATCTCGACTTGTTTATCAGACTGAGCTTTTCGGAAAGAATTCAAATGCTTTTTGAAAAAAAACTCCGAATGTTCCATCAGGATTTCCGTGTCTTCTTCCGGCATACAAAAAGCAATGGCGTGAGAAGGCGTTGGATGCGTATAATTGGTCGGGGTCAGTAGTTTTGCGAGTCGTTCCAGAATCCTTCCATTAATACTTTGGATTTCGTTATTCGCTTTAAAAACTTCTGTACTGAAGGCGTCAATCAGCAGTTTCACAAACGGATCCAAAGACTGGATGCTTTTCAAACCCCAAAGTTTGGTCGCATTTTGAAGCATTCTCGCTTTTATGACTTCCTTAGAAAAAGTCTGTTGTTGATCAAAACTCATACTTCTAATATTTAATCGATGGACATTGGACTTAGAAACAACTCGGTAGAAAAATTGAAACGCTCGCCTGTAGCTTCCATTTTTGCATTGATTCCTACTTTGACTTTCTTCTTCACTTCGCTGAAACCACGCGTTTCATAGCTGTGCTCCACGTAATTGATATGCGCCTGAACAACAGCATTTACGATTCTCGGCTCATATTCCGCTATTTGTCTTTGCAGACTGGTCACAAAAAGATTTTCCCACATTGAAGGCGTTACACCATTATCAAATTCTACACTCCAGACATCGTTTCCGTAGTTTTCGTCGTATCTGTTCTCGCCTTTTTTGGTGACAATCAAAAGCATAATATTCTGAGCGATACTTTCTGCCATATCACAAGTTTCGATTTGACCATTACTGATCATCAAACTTGAAGGATTGAAAGGGATTTTATAATTCTGGCTTTCCATTGGTTTAGTTTTTTTTAAATTAATTCGTCAGAGAATTTTTCAGAATTTCATTTTTATTCAGTAAAAAATTCACCATCAGATCTTTGGGCAAATAGAAACTGCTCTCACCTTTTTCATTTAATTCTTTTTCCAATTTGGGATTCCAAGCTAAAATATCTTCTTTGTTAATATCCAGCCATTCAGCAATTTCATTAATGTCAAAAGCACTGTTTAATGTGGTCTCAGCTAAATTTGCCTGAGAACTTGAAAAATCAGATTTAAAGGATATCAAAGCTTGTCGGCTTGCTGTGAAATTTCTGTAGTCATTCAGAATATGCTCCAATTCTCCGGTTGCATAACCTGCATTCAGATATTTCTTAACGTGATTTTGAGTTTCGGATGGGAGATATTGTGCAAAATCTGTATAAACTCTCGAACCTGCTTTATCCATAGCCTTTTGGATGTTCCCTTCACCACAATTGTAAGCCGCAACCACAGTAATCCAATTACCATATTTTTTGTAGAGATTTTTCAGAGAAATAGCCGCCGTTTTCGTACTCTTGTACATATCGCTTCTGTTATCATCTGACAAACCATAACCGTTGGCGTGTGCAGACATAAACTGCCACAAACCTTTTGCGCCAGCGTGAGAAACCTGTGTGTGATCCAATCCTGATTCAATAACAGCGAGGTTTTTCAGATGTTTCGGAATACCTTTTTTGACGAAAGTATATTCTATAAAATCTACCAACTGCTTATTGCTTTTGATCATATTCTGATACCTTCTGACACTCTGCTCAGACGTGTCTGTAGCTGTTAAACCCTGGGCGAAAGATTTTGAAAATAAAATGGTTAAAAATAAAATGGTGCAATATTTCATTCTTATACTTTGAATTTTGTTTTAAGATATCATCCAATCCAAATCTTCCTTCTCCTTATTCCAGCTCACATTGATCGTTTCTCCAGCTTTTACCTCTTCTCTCACAATTTTTTTGGAAATTGGTCTAGCCAATTGCGCTCTGATGACTCCTGAGATTTGACGTGCGCCATACTTTGAACTGAATCCATTCAACGCCAGATTTTTGATTGCTTCATCGCTTATATTGAAATCAATTCCTAATCGTGTTAAAGCTTTTCTCAATGATTTTAGCTGGATGCTGAAAATCTTCTCCGCCATATTTTCATTGATTGGCGCAAACGGAATAATCTCCGTAATTCTCGCTAAAAACTCAGGTCTGAATCTTCCCGAATCCGTCATTATTTTCATTAAGTTTTTAGAAGTCGGAATTTCATTTTTTTCGAAATGTTTTACAATTTCCTCACTTCCGATATTTGAGGTGAATAACACTAATGAATTACTGAAATCACCTTCTTTACCTAGTTTATCGTGAATTTTACCTTCATCCATAATCTGAAGAAAAACATCGAAAACAGAAGTATGCGCTTTCTCAATCTCATCGAAAAGAACAACTGAATAAGGATTTTGTCTGATTTTATTGACGAGCATTCCACCTTCTTCGTAGCCGACGTATCCAGGAGGCGCACCATACAATAACGCTGCAGAATGTTCCTCTTTAAACTCCGACATATCAAAACGAATCATCGCAGCTTCATCATTGAAAAGTAATTCAGCAACGGATTTTGCAAGTTCCGTTTTTCCTGTTCCGGTTGGACCCAATAAGAAAAATGATCCAATTGGCTGTCCAGGTTTGTTGAGTCCGCTTCGGTTTTCTACGATGGCATCAGCAAGAATTTTCAAAGCGTGATCTTGTCCTACAACTCTTTTGATGAGCATTTCCTCCATATTGAGGAGCTTTTCTTTTTCTTTGGCCTGGATTTTCCCAATCGGAATTCCGGTTTTTGCAGCCATTACCGCAGCCAACTCCAATTTACCGACTTTCTCTCTTTTGATAGAAGCCAATTGTATTAATTCTTCGAAAGTTGAATTAATAATATTCTTAATCTGAGCAATATCCATCGAAGTTTCCAGCGTATGTTGCTCAGAAAGTGAGCCCCAAAGAATCGGGCTCAGCTTATTTTGAAGGAGATTGAAATTCCAAATCAATTCATCAACGAGAAGCGGATCTTTTTCATCACTTTCCGCAATGATCTGATCATAATTTTCTTTCCAGGATTTCAATTCGGTTTCAGATAGCTCGTCCAACATTTTGATGGAAGCCATCGTTCTGTCCAATAAATCGATTGCAGAATCAGGAAGCTTTTTTCCTTTAGAATAACGTTTTGCTAAGGAAACACAATCGGCTAACGCACTTCTATCGACTTCAACTTTATGGTGATTTTTGTAGCCGTCCAAAAGCACATCAATCATTTTTACACAAGTCACCGCATCCGGTTCTTCAACATTCAGAACTTCGAATCTTCTGTCGAAAGCACGTTCCGGCTCTATGATCTTGCGATATTCTTCCTGCGTTGTTGCGCCAATAACGGTTATTTCGCCTCTGGCAAGTTCTGGTTTCAGGAGATTCGCCACATTTCCTGCGCTTCCTTTACTGTCTAAAAGAGAATGAATTTCATCAATGAATAAAATTGCTTTGTTGATATTCTTACATTCGTTAATCACCTTTTTCAGACGATCTTCAATTTCGCCTTTGTATGAGGTTCCTGCTAAAAGTGAACCTGTATCCAACTCAAGTAAAGTCGCTTCTTTCAGCATTTCCGGAACATTTCCTTTATTAATTTCGATGGCAAAGCCTTCCAGCAAAGCAGTTTTCCCAACGCCGGGTTCTCCAACGATAATCACGTTCGGTTTTGTACGGCGACAAAGAATTTCGATTAACATTCTGAGTTCTTTATCTCGACCGATGATATTATCTAATTTACCTTGATTGGCCTGTTGTGTTTTGTCAATACAATAACTATTGATGGCTGGAAATGAATTTTTGTTTGGAGTAGAATTTCCCGTCAAATGATTTTCCTGAATGTTAATTGTTTTGTCTTCTCCACGGAAAAAGTTTAAAATTTCGTGTTCGCGTAAAGGAAAAGATTTCAGTTCCTGAACCGTGTAAGCGACATTAGGTTTTGCGATTGCAGCCAAAATGCAAAGTGGCGAAATCTCGTCTAATCCTAATTTTAATCTGATATCATCTGCTTCTTCCAATATGACATTCACTTTTTCATCTTTTGAAATATCATCAGGAAGGTGCGCTGTTTTCGGCAGTTCTTCTATTCGGACTTCTGCCCATTCATAGATGTAGCCCGGATCTTTGTCGATATTTAACAGGAAATCTTTTAAACCAAAATTATTGTGCAAAAGCGCTTGTATAAGATGGGAAGCTCCATATTGATTGTTGTAATTTTCTCTCGCCACAGATTCAGCAATATGAAAAACTTCTTTTATCGTCTCGTTAGTTACCAATACACTCATAGTTTTTAGTTTTTGTATTCAATAATTAGTTCCAAGGCTCATCAAATTTAGAAAATTGATTTCCTAATTCGCAGTAAAAATAATGCCATAGTGTTAAAATTCACAACATTAATTTAATATTAATACTAAGTATGCAAAACATAAAGTAATTTTAATTAAACAATAACAATTCAATAATTAATATATTTTAAATTAATATTGGATACAAACATTGCTGTAAACCTGCATTAATAATAGAAAATTAAATATTTTGATGAAAAATTGAATCGCAGAATTACTACAATTTTTATAATAATTCTGATAAGCAGAAATAATGGAATATGATTAGCTAAATTTAAAATTCCAAATCTGTTTGCAAAATCTAAAGTTATGGACGACAACATTTTGCTTTATGACATACAATCCGGCGACACCTTAGAAAAAATAGGTCATAAAATTGGGATGACAAGTGATGAACTCAAGGATTTTCATAACAGTCATTGCGATAAAATGGATCGGATCTGGTTTGATAATCTTGTTGGTGTCAGACAGATTATTATTCCTAAACAATATAAAAGTCCAGAACAAGTCAAAGCAGAACGCGGACAGGAATTACCGCCATCCAGCATTACCAGAGATTTTTATGCCGATACTTATCTGGTAAAAGAATCTTATTCAGGGATTATTCAAAACAAACTGGAATTAGAATATAGAGTTGATATCAGTTTCAGGAATAAGGAGGAAAACAATTTTCCTTTTGAAATTGCAGATATCCGGGCTTATGGTTATCTAAGCAATGGTTCTGAACCAGATGATAAAATGAGTTTAATTTCTTTAGCCTGTATGCAAAGCGTATCTCCTATTTCTTTTAAAATTCCTATGCAGGGAAGAATCTCCGGATTTTTTGAATTTGAAATGCTTAAGAAGAAATTTGAAGATAAACGACAAGATTTAGAAGATTTTTTTGTTGGAGATATTTACAAAGCTTATTTTAAGAGATTTGCAGAAAATCTGGAAAAGGAAGATTATTTACTGAAATTGCTCACATCCTCATTGCTATATCAAATCTTGTTTCCCAGAATGGATTGGTTTCATAAAACCAATCATTGGACAGAACAATTTTACTTTTTACCAAACTCATTTTCTTTAAAATGCTCAATGTCTGCGAAATACAATCACGAAGGCACTGAAATTGTAGAGACTCAACTGAATGGAACTATAAAAGACATGTTTAGTCTCCAGGAAATATTACGAGGACAATCATTTGACGATCAAACAAATGAATTGGCTGACGGCGAAATAGAATTATTTTACAGAACTGATAAAAAGTCTAAAAAAATGCTGGAAGCAGAAGCTTCGTTAATATTCAGGAAGGATCAGGAGATTTTCAGAAAGCAAACTTTAAAGTTGACACAAAATGGATAAAAACTCTGATTTTAAAAATATTTTTAATGAAAATCAAATTTCCGATTTTGATACATCAAGTCTGTCAAGTAATAATGATTTTTTAGACATCAATGAAAGCCAAGATACGATAGACACAGAAAGTGAAGAAGGTAAAAGCTCTGAAAATACCATTGAAAAAGAGGAGAAAAAAGAAGATGAAAAGCAAAGTGAAAGTAAATCCAGCGAACACGATGGAAAATATTTCGTGGTGCAAAAAGGATTAGCTTGTTGCGACAAGGGTTCGAAATTTCCTCAGTTCAAAGTAACAAGTCATCAAAAACATTATTGGAATGATGAAGAGGGAAAAGCTGATTATCTTGTAGTTACGGAAGATGACCTCAATTTCAATCCTGCAGCAATGCCGTTTGGAACTTGCAGTGTAAAAAATGGAAATCCCTGTGCTTTCGCTCCATCCGGAAAATGGGCTAAAACCTACGACAAAGTGAAAGTCTCGGAAAAAAAATGTGTGACAGAAATTTCAGAACTGCTTTGTTCCGTCGGTGGAAAAATAACTGTTATGAAACACGGTCAACAGACTGAGGCAGGAAAAAGCAACGTCAGCAACGCCAATTCCACAGAGCAGCAAACTTATAATCCAATGATGGATTTTGAGGAATTCAAAGAAGAAATTAACGAGTCGGATCAACTTTATTACAAATAATACTATGGCGGCAATTATCGGTAATCAAAATCCAAAAGTTGGAGAAACTAATTTCTATGAAGTCAGTATTTTCGGCTCGCTACCCTTTTTCAATCCCGGGAGTCAATATGAATGGTATCTTTTCAAAAAACAAAAAAACGGCAACTGGAAAGATATCACAAGAAATGGAATCCCAAAAACAGGGACTAAAGTCGACTACACTTTTTTCGAACCTGTAGCCGGTGATTTATTTGAAATCAAAGTTATCGAAGTTAAACAAGCTTTGCTGCCAGGCTCAGAATCTACCAAAACACTTTACGGAAAACTGGAGGTGAGGCCAACCGCCAGCAAAACAGGACAAATTGATAAAGTGGTGCTTTTCAACCGTGGCAAAAAAGATATCAATAAAGCAGATTATAGAGATACATTGATTGCTCAGGCTTTTTGTACAGGACTATTCGGGCAAGAAATTGAATTCCAGCTTTGGGAAGATGATGCTGCAGGCGAAGGACATAATCCTGAAACCAACAAAAACAATAAAATCCCGAAAGTTTATAAAGCCATTGTGAATGAAAAAGGGATTGCTGAAGCTAAAATATCTTTGAGCACCGATGAAAAAGTGATGCGACAAATTGCTAATAAATATCTAATGAAAGGCGATAAAGACGAAGGCGCCACTCACGAATATTACGTTACAGCAACTCATCTTGGAAAAGGCGAAAAAGCTAGTCAGATCAATGTGAATGTTACCAATCCTGATTACAAACCTAAACCAAAAGAAAATACACCCAAATTTCCGGCAACAACTTCGAGTAATACGCCGAAACAGCCAGATAATAAAGGAAAAATTATCGATGCTAATTTCGTAGATGCTAATGAAAAAAAACTGACTAAAGTTAAGATTGGAGAAAAAATTCGTGTAAGAATTAACTCTCAAAATCTGAAGGGCAAAAACATCCAGTATGTTGTGTGGGAATATGATCAACTATCAACCAATGATGAAGTTTACAGAAGCGGAAGAATCCGGATAGATCACGATGCTATTGTTACAGGTGGATTCACGCTGAGCGATGGTATATTTTCTAAAGGATCTTCCGGAGTTTGGGGAGATTCTGATAATCACACACAGAATTATTTCATTGAGGTTATTTTATTGGATGCTTCTGCAGAATCGAAAAAATTCGGTGTGGATTCTGGTGGTTTGATGGAAGTTGAGAAATTGAAAAGTCCGGCAGTTGTTAATAAAGAAACAGAAGCAACAAAAGATACTTGCATCTGCCAAACAAAAGATCTGGTCTGGGGCGACAAAATTGGCTGTAAAGAAAGACAAAAAGTAATGGAGGTTTCTAAAAATCTGGGTGTAGATCCAAACTGGCTGATGACCGTTATAGCTTTGGAAACAGCAGAAACCTTTAGTCCATCCATTGATAACGGGATTGGATATGTTGGATTGATTCAATTTGGAGCAGATGCGGCAAAAGATGTAGGTACGACTCAAAGTGCTTTGGTCAAAATGTCTTTTGTGGATCAAATGAAATATGTTGAAAAACATTTGACTAAAAATAAATCAAAATTTAAAACACTGGCTGATTTATATTTAGCTGTTTTATATCCTTCTGCTTCTGGCAAAGGTTCCGATAGAGATTATGTAGTTCTGGAAGGAAAAGCTTATCAAAGTAATCCTTTATTTTTCAAAGAAAAGGGAGAATGGGAATGGGCAACCAAAGTCAACAAAAAAGGAAAAACAATAAAATTCAAAAAAGCTGTAGATCCGGATGGGAAAACTTATGTTTGGGAAATAGCAATGGTGGCTCAGGAAGTTTATACGAGAGGTCTTGCTGTTAAGGAAAAAAACTTTACCTGCAATAACAGTAAACCTGCCGAAGCTCCAAAAACAGGTGATTGTCTTGATACTTGGGATACTGCTACCAATAACAGAATAGCAAAACTCCATCCGAAAATTCGTTGTGCGGTTAAAAATTTCATCAATGAAGTAGATAAAACGATGGGAATAAAACTGAGAGTAATACAAGGTTTTAGAACTTATGCTGAACAAAATGCGCTCTACGCTCAAGGCAGAACGACCAAAGGCAAAAAAGTTACCAATGCCAAAGGTGGACAGAGTAACCACAACTTTGGACTTGCAATAGACGTTGCCGAGATAAAAAATGGAAATATAGATTGGAACGAACAGGAAAAAGTATTGCCAAAAATTGCACCCATCGGTAAAAAATGGGGATTTGAATGGGGCGGAGATTGGAAAAGCATTGTAGATAAACCTCACTTCGAAATGATGTTTGGTAAGTCTTTGGCTGACTTGAGAAAATTATACGAAGAAAATGGCAACGATCACACTAAAATCCCTTTGTAATATGAAAAATATAATCATTGCATCTATATTCTTACTGAGTCTATCTTGTAAAAAAGAAAATAAAAATTTTCAAAATAAACCTGAAACCAATATTAGTAAAGTATCCGAAAAAGATACTTTAAGAAAAATAAAAGACACAACACTTTTCATCAATTCTTCTGAAGGTGAAGAGGTTACATTTTTAATTAATAAAAAAAACAATGATTCTATCATTCGAAGCGAAGTAATGGGAGAAACAGGGAAATCTGACTATCAGTTTATATTCAATAAATCTCTTAAGGAAGGACATTGCACAACTTATCGATATACGGAACCTATTTATGTCAATTCTGACCCCAAAATAAAATCTCAAAATCAAGAAAATCTTTCTACTTCCCGGGAAACTAATAAAAGACTCAAAGGGATTTTCACAAGTTACCATCACTTATTTTCAAAAAAAATTAAGAATGTAACTAATTCGATATCTGATAAATGGGTTGGAAAATACCTTTTAACATTGAACGAAGATCATGAAGATTGGAGAGATATTCACGAAATAGAATTAAATGTCACCAAAGATTCAATCACTTATTTAGCCAAAGGATTTCAATTGTATCAATATTATACATTATCGTCCATGGAGGGAAAAAATTCTTTGCAATTAAAATTCAGAAATTCTTTAGACAATACAGATAGTTGGGCTTTAAAAAAAACAGAAGATTTTGGAATGCTTAATTTTAATGGGAAAAATTACATTTGGAATTCGCCATATCTGGACACTAATTTTAATGATGGAAAAAAGAATTCTTATACTTTGAAAAAACAGAATTAAGTGAAATATTCCATAATTTCAAATTAATTCTTGTTAAAAAAAAGAATTCTGATGAATAGATTTCATCAGAATTCTTAGTGTTAATTTGAAAGTAAAATCAGCTTTGACGATTATTTAGCACCTGGCCAAACACCATCGTAAGCTGAGCTGCCGTAATCGATTTTTTCTGCGCTAACGACAAAGCTTACAAACATATTATCCTCATTTAGAGCATCGTAATCTACTTCGTGTTGGATCACATAACCATTCTCCCATTTCAAAGTGGTCAAAGTTCCTTCTTCGTGAGATTTGTTGAAAGTCACTTCACCGCTTGTAGGTTTGTACTTTCCGTTCAATAAACTTTCCAAAATTCCTGAATCTTCTGTTGCCTCAACAGTGATTTTGATCAACGCATTGGAAGGGTCTGATGCAACTCTGCCGGAAACGTCTGTGTTTCTTGATACACCATAATTCAGTTTAAGAATTTTTTGCTCTGATCCGCCGTTGAATTTTAATACGGCTCTTGAATTGTTTGCCATGATTTCTAAATTTTAAATGTTAATATATTGTGATTTAGTGTTTTCCTTACCTTTCTTATGTCAAAGATAGAACCACTAAATCAGAAATATCGTAGTAGAATTACTACACTTTTAAAAGAATATTAAAAAAGAAATGAAGCTAGACTCGTTTATTGAATTTGTGCGGGAACAAATTGCAATGAATACAAAATTGACAATAGGGTCACAATTAAAGTAACTCGCACTAGCGGAGAGAATTGTCACTGAAAGCAAATCCATTTTTTGAAGATTGACTTTATCTCAGGGAATATTCTTTAGTCTAAAGTTATAATAAAACTTAATTTTTTTTAAATTCTTCTTCCCGCTTTAGTTTTTAAATGTAGGTGTATTATCGATTTAGATTTTTCAATAATTTCTTTTATAAGGTCTGAAAAATTCAATTTTAGTTAGCTCTCGCCTTTTCATCAAATATCACTTGGCGCGCCCCTCCTTTCACTTTGCTTTTCCCAAAATTATAGGTAAGCGAAACAGACAGGTTTCTGCCATCATAGTAATTATTAAAATAATGCATAGAATCTACATAGTAGATCTCGCCATGGCTCTTAGCCTGCTTGAAAATATCAGAGACGTAAATGTTCATAAGAAGGTTCTTGTTCATCAGGTTCAATTTCAAGCCTGTCGTAAAGTTACCGACAAAATACGAATAGGTATTGCCTATACTGGAAGGCAGGCGGAACCAATAGTTCATTATCAACTGAATACTTTTATCTTTTGTCAGTGAGAGATTGTTCCTGATGTCAAAGCTGGTATTGTTTCCTTTTCTGGAGGCAGCATCAGTAGCAAAAACCTGTGTTTTCATACGAGAGAGATCTGCAGAATAGTTGGCTTCCCAAAAGTTAAAGAAGGTATCGGAGTAATTCAAAGAGATTCCTGTACTATTTTTGTTGAAGAAGTTATAAAAATTACTGGTCTTATTCTCACCTTCCAAAATAACCACCTGGGCAAAGGCATTCAGTTCCCTCTGGAAATAGGTGGAAACCGAAAATTTACCTTTATACAGGTATGACAATTCAAAATTATGATTGACAGATGGATTGAGGGCAGGATTTCCGGAATAGTATGAATTGATATTGGTATACCAACGGAATGGATTAAGCGCACGGAAACCCGGTCTATTGATACGTTTGGAATAATTAATATTGAAAGTATTATTATCAGTAGCTTTATATGTCAAATAAGCTGTAGGGAAAAACTTGCCATAAGAATTACCCGAGCTTTGTCCTGATGAAGCAGAATTTCCACTGATGGTAGAATACTCATACCTAAGTCCGGCTTTCACAGTCCATTTTTCGCCGAGCTGCCTTTCCATTCCCATATATGTCGCATAGTTTTTTTCATTATAATTGAAGAGATCACTTTTTTGGGGATCGGTCACATAATCCTGATTGATAAGGTTCTGGTATTGCAAATCTGAGTTGTTATCGAAATTGGTAAATTTGATTCCGGCTTCTGTTTTGGCAAATTCAAACGGCAGTGTGAGGTCAGCCTGTCCGGAATAGATATTGTAATCCAGTTTAGACGGTGTTCTCACAATGTAGGATTTAGCAAAATTATCTTGAGTTGTAAAATCGATATTGCTGCTTGGCGCATTGGAAAAATAATTACCTGTGATGCTAAGTTTATTGCTCCGTTTCCCGAATTTGATATCATAATAAGCACTTACCGTGGTCTGCCTATTGTCGTTGCGGTGTTCCGCATAGGTGGACAGCGTATTCGTATAATTTTGATCCTGAAAATAATCTGAAATATTGGTAATATCCATTCCAGATTTTCCATATCCGTAGTCAAACACAAATCCTACACTGGATTTGCTATTGATTTCATAATCCGAAGTGAAATTCAGGCCTGTACCTTTCCAGAAATCCCTTCTATCATCAGAACTCTTAAGTCCATCGAAACCGACGATTTTGTAATTTTCGTAAGAATGTTTCTGGCTGTCATATTGCCTTAATTTCAGCGAAGACCGAAGCTTTTCATTCTGATAATTTACTGTTGCGGAATTTGAGATTCCTGTATAGGTGGTCTGAAACAGACTGGTAGTCAAACTACCATTCCAGCCCAGATTTTGATTTTTCTTTAGAACAATATTGATAAGACCACTATTCCCCTGCGCTTCATATTTGGCCGGCGGTGCGGTGATAACCTCTATCTTTTCAATATTTTCTGACCGAAGACTTTTGAGATAGTTGATTAGCTCTGACCCTGAAAGGTTCAGCAACCGCTCATTGACCATCACAGAGACACCACTTTTCCCAACCATCGTTATCCCTGCATTCTCATCTACCTTGATTTGTGGGGTAGCATCCAATACTTGTATGCCGTCCATCCCTTGTGAGGCCACAGAGTTGGACAGATTAAATATCAAACGATCCGCTTTTCTCTCAATCAACTTTTTCCTGGCCGTCACCGTTACACCTTCAATTTGCTTTTCGTTTTCATCTGTGACCACCAGCTCATAATCTGTATTACCGTTAACTTTTACTTTGGCCTTGTAGAGTGACTTTCCTTCATATATGCACTCAATGCTGTATATTCCATCCTCAGCCAGTTTCAAATTAAAATGACCCTTTTCATCTGAAATTGTTGATTGTTTGTACTGACCTTTTCTGGCAATGATCTCTGCATAAGAGATCGTATTTTTTGATTTTTTGACCGTTCCGTTGAGACTTTGTGATAAAGCGAATACCGGCATCAGCAGCAAAACTGATGATGTTATTTTTAGCATAGTTGTCATTTTAGGGGTTGTTTTATAATGACAATTCTGCACTATTACTTGTTACATTGTGTGATTATCTACTTGTAATATCGAGTTTAAAAAACATATTGATCTTCAATATTAATTTTTTCTTTCGTAACTTTCCAATGTAACATTTATTAATAAATCTATTGGAATACTAAACAGACTAGCATTTTATGCTTAAAATATCAAACACTAAATATCAAATTACAAAATTTAATGAAGAGATATTTATGAATAAAAAAAAGAGACAACTAATAAATAGTTGTCTCCTTAAGTGACTTCGGAGGGGTTCGAACCCCCAACCCTCGGAGCCGAAATCCGATATTCTATCCAGTTGAACTACGAAGCCATTTTATAAATTAAAAAGTAATCTTCACACCTCCCAAAAATTGAGCTCCTAAAACTTTGTAACCTACATAATTTTGATATTTGGCGCCAAGAAGATTATTTCCGAGTGCGAAAATACTGAAATTTTTGTGAAGTTTATACTCTGCTGAAAGATTTAAATCTGCATAACCGCCAACTTTCTCGTTTCTATTCTCGACAGAGGTGTAACCATTGAAAATTAAGTCGCTTGGTTGAATAGTGTAAGAGTTTGACGTTCTATCCGTTACGAAATAAGCTTTGAAACCAAGATTCAGTTTTTTTTCTAGCATCGTATATTTTGCACCAAGATTAAATTGGAATAATGGTTTGTAATAAACTTCTTCCAAGTTATCAAGCTTATATTTCATAAAGTGTAAACCTGCATCAACAGTGAGATTTTCCATTGGGAAAGCCTGCAAATCACCTTTCACTTCCATCAAAGTTCCATTGTCGTAGATTGAACTGAAGGTATTTGCATAATCGTAACCTTTTCTGTCTGACGAAATGATGTCATTAAACAAATTATTATTCACAAAAAACTGTGCATTATTTACTTTGCTGAAGCCTGCATTCACGTCATATTTGAAAATCTGGTCAACATCGCCTTTCAGACCGAAATAGAAATGATATTTAGTTTCTGTTGGGGTCAAAGTCAAATCAGAAATCAAAAATGGATTTTCTTCTAACAAATTCCCATAAGTATTCAGTTTCAAACCACCGTCGATTCCTCCATAAAACTTAAATTCATCTGCTGCTGCAACCAAAACTTCGGCTTTAGGAAACCAGTAGAATTTGTTATTCTTAGATTCCTCAGTCGTATTATTTGAATGTTTAGAATTAAGAAAACTGAAATCTGAACCAATCATCAAATAAGAATCACCTTTGTAGAAAGTAGCTTTCGGCGACAAAGTAAAATTGAATTGACTATTCGTATTCTGATTTAAAATATCAAATTTCGAATTCACGGTTTCCAGATTAATTCCCAAATCACCATTCGCAGTGATTCCGTCTGCTACTACGAAATCGTATTTCGAAAGATTCGCCTCTATATTCGCAAAATTCTCCTTAGCTCCAAAATGGTCGTTCAAGAAATAAGATTTCACTTTAACATTGTTCAAAATCTCGTTGGAATAATGGTCGTAAGCCGCATTCACAGAAAACTTATTCACTTTTTGTTGCAAATCAATATCTGAATTGGGCGGTGTCAAGGCATAAATTCCATAATAATTATAATTATTGAAAGCATAATCTGCATCGATATTGAACTTTCCTGTTTCGGTATAGACATTCGCAAACGCTCCAATTTTAGCCTGATTTTGTTTGGAAGACCAATCGTAATCCTTCTTCAGACCGCTTGTAGAAAGGTAATGAACATCAGCACCAACCTCAACATTATCCTGCAATTTTCCGGAAACATTCGCATCTGCCAAGAATTTTCCATAATTCCCATAACCCAATCTGAAATAATTGGACTGATAATCATTATTGAATTTTGGAGAAATATCCTCGCCTTGGATTTCAGTTGTTTTGAAGTCCGAAACTGGTGGAACATCCACAATCGTGTATTTCAGATTCAGCGAATCTTCCTTCTTTTTATTATCTGGCGGATAATTTTTTTCCTGAACAACAGACGTTTTTTTCTTCTCGATTTTTTTAACTTCTGGCTCACGCTTTCTGTTCAGAATCAGTTGCTCTTCTTTGATTTGAGCACCAATTTCCGATATTCCGAATGTTCCTAAGACTGCCAAAACGGCGATATATTTTAGTTTGTTCATTTACTTTTTGATTAAAATTAAGAGATTTTGAGATTAAGAAATTTCTTAAATCTTCATTTTTAATTATTAATTCTTAATTACTTCTTGATTTGCGCTTTCACCTCTTTCGCCTCTGCCACAATTTCTGGGAAATCGCCATAGTTATTGATGATTTCGTCCAAAGTATAACTCGCCTGGTAATTATCTTTCAGCGCCAAATAATTTTTCGCCATTACAACCAAGGCTTTTGCGCCCCAATATTCTTCGGATGCATAATTATTGGCCAATTTGAAAATCGTTTCGTTCGATGATTTGAAAGCTTTTCCTTTGTTTTGATAAACCGCTTTTGCATACAAAGCTTCCGCGGCGACTTCCGTATTTGAGGACTTTTCTAAAACTGCGTAAGCTGTTTGCGCATCTTTGTCTTTTCCTTGATTCATCAGACTTCTTGCTTTGATAACTTTTGCCTGCTCCAAAGTTGACGCCGAATTTTTAGAATTTGAAATCACTGAATTAGCATATTTCTCAGCTTCCGCAAAGTTCTTTTCGTCGGCGTAGATTTTCATTAATTCAATAGAAGCAAAATTCTTAACATTCACGTTTGTAGAATTCGCAACTTGTTCCAGATATTTTTTCGCATCTGATATTTTGTCTTGCGAAATGTAAATCTGAGCCAAACGAACCTGCGCATCTTGTTGATTATCATTCTGGAAATCAGCTACATTTTGCAAAGGCAGCATCGCTTTGTCAATTTGTTTTAGCTGATAATAACTTTCGCCTAATTCATATTGAGATTTGAAAAGGTTGTCTCCGCTTGGATTTTGGTCAAGGTATTTTTCGTAATAAGAAACCGCTTTTGAATAATCTTTTTTAGAAAAACTTTCCTGCGCCAGATTCAGATTGATTTCACTGATTTCTGTTCCGGAAACATTTACGTTCAGGCTTTTCGCAAATTGTTCGTAACCTGCAACATCACCATTTTTCACGAAAGCAGGTTTGGAAGCAACCACAATTTTGTCCGCGAAAGCCGTATTTTTATATTGATTCGCCAATAGTCTGAATTCAGCAATGGCCTTGTCAGTTTGATTTTGATCGATATAGTTCTGAGCTCTGTAAATCTGGGAATTGGCTACCAAATCTTTGTCTGGACTGGATTTGATGACTTTTTCGAAGTATGAATTTGAATTGTTAAAATCATCATTCTGAGCGTAAGCCGTCGCAATTTCGTAATTCGCGTCATCCACATATTCAGAATTTGGATATTTTGAAATCAACGTTTTCAACTCTGAAATTTTCGCAACCGTATCGCCTTTGAAACCTAAAGCCAAAGCTTTTTGATATAAAGTATAATCGCTGGCATTTTCGGTTTTGTTATAAATCTCCAATGCTTCATTCAACTGATTATTAGCATAATAAGTATCAGCCAAACGCAATTCTGCATCCGCTTTGAATTCCTGTCTTGGGAATTTCAGATATTCCTTAAAATATTCCTGAGCCTGCGCAAAATCCTTGGACTTGAAATAAGCATAACCTAAATCATAATCCAATTGCTCGCGCTCCGGAAAGCCTTCTGCGGTTTCGTTCTCGAGTTTGGTGTAAGTCGCAATGGCAGATTTGTATTCGCCTTTTTGATAATAAGTTTGACCAAGCCAATATTGCGCTTTTTTATAAAATTCTTTATTTAAGTTGAACTGGAGACTGCGTTTGAAATAAGTTTCAGCGACATCAAAATTTCCTTTGTTAAATTCCTCAGAACCTAACAAATATGAAACTTCCTGCTCAATTTTTTTGGTTTCATTCGTTTTTTGGTCGAGTTTACCTAAAGCTTCCAAAGTGGCTTTGTAATCGCCGGAATACAAATAGGATTTAACCAAAAGCGACCTCATTTCCAGAGTTTTAGAACTCGGATATTTATCCAGATATCTTTGAATCACTTTGGAAGAATTCTCGAACGGATTCCCCAATTCGTAACTCAATTTAGCATATTGCTCCAAAGATAATTGCTGAACTTTCGCATCATAATTCATCTGCGAAGCATTACGATACGCTGACAAAGCTTCCTGCTTTTTACCAGTTTCCAAATACGCATTTCCCAATTGGTAATAAGCATTTTGAGCGAGCGGAGAATTATTGTTAATCAATTGATTATAATAACCAACCGCTTCGGTATTTTTCTTTAATTGAGCAGAAACAAATCCCATTTCATAAAGGTCAGTTTCCGTAGGCGTTTGTTCTTTATCCAGGAATAATTTTAAGTGTGGATAAGCGGATTGATAATCGCCTTTCATAAAATAACTCTCTCCTACTATTTTATGAATTTCTGTATCATAAGATGTTATCTTTCCATTATTCAACAATTCATTTCCTTCCGAAATGGCCAGATCATATTTCTTCTGATTGTAATACATCTGCACATAATATGGCTTTACCAAATGCGCATATTCCTCATTATTTTTGATTTGGTCAAAATAAACAAAAGCATTATCATTCTGTTTATCAGCATAATAAAGATGACCTAACATATAAGAAATCGCAGGTTTGCTGGTTTCATCCGCATTTTTGAAAGATTCTTCCAACGCTTCAATTGCGCCTGCGGAATCGCCTGTCATAAATTTGGTGTAACCCAACTTCATAATATGTTGTGTATTTTCTTCTTTGCTGAGTTGATATTGATTCACTTTCTGCAAAGTTTCCAAAGCTTTTCCGAAGTCTTTTTTAGATAAATAATAATCCGCCAAAGGTCCGTTGGCCTGCGCAAAGTATGCTGAATTCGGATATTCTTTCATGAAAGCAGTCAAGCCTTCCTCCGCGTATTGCTGTTGCAAAATCACACCAATCACATTGCTGAAAAACAACGATGCTTCTTTTCTGGAATTGCTGAGACTTTGGTTGTAAAAATATTGTTGAGAATATTCGTATTGTGAGGCGTTGTAAACCTTGGTTTGATAAAGATTCTCCGCCAATCCGAATTGATAATCTTCTTTTTGTGTGAAAAATTGAGATTGTTGCGCTTCGGAAATTCCGTAAAGTGATAACATCGAAGCTATTAATATCTTTTTTGAATTCATTTATAGTTGAATTTTCGTAAAATTTCTTGAAGTCTTCGAGAGTCTCAGACTAACAAATCCTTGTTGAAGTCTCGACAGCAGCAAAGTTTGTTCCTTTTTCAACGAAAATAGGGAAAAGATATTATTTGAAAGTGGTTTTAATAAGGCAAATTTCTATTTATCTGCTGTTGAATTTTAAAATTCTATTTTAATTAAGAAAAAACAAACTAAACAGCATTTCCGGTTAACAAATTTTAACAAAACAATCAAATTTTTATTACATTTGTTCCTTTCACAAAATTTTAACCTTATATGAGTTCACTTTTCAGAAGAAAACACTACACAGGAAATACAGATTCCGGACAGCTAAACAGAGTTCTTGGAACTTGGGATATTGTATTTTTTGGGATTGCCGCCATCATCGGAGCTGGAAGTTTCAGCAGTTTGGGAGAAGCCATTTTCCGAGGCGGTCCAGGAGTGATTGTTTTATACCTGATTTGTGGTTTTGCCTGTGCTTTCACCGCACTTTGCTACGCAGAATTTGCGAGTAGAATTCCGACTGCGGGAAGTGCTTATACTTATGCGTACGCCAGTTTCGGAGAATTAATAGCTTGGGTTATTGGCTGGGCTTTGATAATGGAATATTCTTTCGGAAATATCTATGTTGCGTTCTCTTGGTCCGATTATTTTACCAGTTTTATGGGAAGAATTGGCGTTCATATTCCAGATTTTTTCACGTGTAGTTACTCCGAAGCGAAGAAGGCTTTTCTAAATAATTCTACCAACACAGAACTCATCAATGCGTGGAAATCTGCGCCAATAATCGGAGGTTTGAGAATCATTGTTGATATTCCGGCGTTGGTTATTAATGGATTAATTACTTGGCTTTGCTATCAGGGAATCAAGGAAAGTAAGAATTTCAACAACTTTTTTGTGATTTTAAAATTGTTCGTGATTCTTTTGGTAATCGCAGTTGGCGTTGGTTTTGTGAATACAGGCAATTGGTTTCCTACAAGTTCGATAACTTCCGAACCATCTTTTATGCCGAATGGATTTGCTGGAGTAATGTCAGCTGTTTCAGGGGTTTTCTTTGCCTATATTGGTTTTGATGCGATTTCGGTTTTGTCAGAAGAAACTAAAAATCCACAACGTGATTTACCACGAGGAATGTTGATTTCACTCGGACTTTGTACCGTTATTTATATTGTTTTGACTTTAGTTTTAACTGGATTAGTCGATTACAGAAAATTCGATGGCGTGGGCGACCCGTTGTCGTTTGTCTTCGATAAAAATAACTTGAATATGCCTTGGATGGAATTCATCGTTTCATTGATTGCCATTGTAGCGATTACAACAGTACTTCTCGTATTTCAAATGGGACAACCGAGAATCTGGATGGCAATGTCAAGAGACGGACTTTTACCTAAGAAATTTCAGGAAGTGCATCCAACCAAAAAAATTCCTTCATTCGCAACAATTGTAACAGGAATTGTAGTTGGAATTCCGATTTTATTTACTGATAAATCTTTCATTTTAGACTTCACAAGTATCGGAACTATCTTCGCATTTGTATTGGTTTGTGGCGGCGTTTTATTGCTTCCGAATAAAGAAAAAATCAAAGGTAGATTCCATTTACCTTATATTAATGGTAAGATTATTTTCCCATTGATTTTCATTGGAGGATTGGTATTTTTCTATTTTTATCAGCCAGAATTTTTTCACAATTTAACAAATATCGCTGACCCAAATGAAGGCGAATTTCGCTTGGCAATACTAATTTTCATCGTTTTCAATTTGGCATTGTGTGTTCTTACATTCATCAAAAATCTATCATTGATCCCGTTAATTGGCCTTAGTTCGTGCTTATACTTATTAACTGGAATGAGTCACGAGAATTGGTTCTGGTTTGGACTGTGGTTTGCTATAGGGTTGGTAATTTATTTCTGTTATGGATATAAAAACAGTAAACTAAATCATCGAACCAATGAAATCTCACAATAAAACATTAAAAAAAGAGAATTTAATAACACGATCTGATCAATAATTAACCACAAATCAAAATCTTGCAGTTTTGGCAATTCATTTGATTCGTGGTTATTTTTTGATTAAAATTCAAATTTCTAACATCCAATTATCCTCGATAAAAACAATGAAAAATTTCATTAAGTCTAATATTTCGCAAGAATCTCTTGCTTTGCTGCTCATCCAGGCGCCCATTGCAATGTCGATGTTGATGGGAGACGATTTTGTCATCCAAGTAGCGAATCCACAAATGCTGGAGCTCTGGGGTAAACAACACGATGCTATTGGCAAAAAACTGATTGAGGCTTTGCCAGAGCTGGAAGGTCAGCCATTTATGGATATTCTTACCATCGTGAAATCGACGGGAAATATCTACAAAGGATACAAAGAAAAATGTTATCTGGTAAGAAATGGCATCAAACAAGAATGTTATTTTGACTTCATCTACGCTCCAATTTATAACGATGACAAAAGCGAAATCATCGGAATAAGCGTCGTCGCAACAGAGACCACTGACCAAGTTTTAGTAGAAAAAAAACTCGCAGAAACTGAGTTCAAATTTGAAAATCTGATTAAGGAATCTGATTATGCGATTGGACTTTATAAAGGTGAAGACTTGATTATTGATGTGGCCAATAAAAAAATTCTTCAAACTTGGGGAAAAACTGAAAGTGTAATTGGGATGAAGTTGGAAGACGCTCTTCCTGAATTAAAAGGTCAGCCATTCCTTGATATTTTAAAAGACATTTTAAAAACCGGAAAAACCTATTCTGCGACGGAAGACGAAGTTTTTTTGGAAAGAAATGGAGAGCTACAAGCCTCTTATTTTAACTTTTCATACAAGCCTTTGTTCAACGAAAAAGGAGACGTTTATGCGATATTAAACTTTGCTACCGATGTTACTGAAATGGTTCTTACCAAAAGACAGCTGAAACAAAACGAAGAAAAATACAAAAATCTGGCGGACAGCCTTCCAACAATTGTTTGGACAGCTGACAAAGATGGAAACATAGATTACTACAACAAAAAATGGTATGATTTTACCGGATTTGAAGAGGTCGATAACAGAGAAACTGCCACTCAAAAAATCCTGCATCCCGACGATGTGGAAAGAGCAAAACAGATCTGGCAAACCAGTAAGAAAAACAAAAGTCCTTACGAAATAGAATATCAGTTTAAAGATAGAAGTTCTGAAGATTCTTACAAATGGTTTCTCGGTCGGGCTGTTCCGATAAAAGATATGAATGATGATGTTATCCAGTGGATTGGAACTTGCACGGACATCAATGAATTCAAACAATTTCAGCAGCAAAAAGATAATTTCTTGGGAATCGCCAGTCACGAACTGAAAACGCCATTGACAAGTCTCAAACTTTATTCACAATATCTCGAAAAGAATCTGAGAAAAAAAGAAGACGATAAAAATGCAGATGTTGCCAAGAAAATGGATGACCAAATCAACAAACTGACTGGTCTTGTAAATGATTTGCTAGACGTTACCAAAATCCAAAACGGCAAAATCCTCCTCAATAAATCTGATTTTAATTTTGATGAATTGGTCAATGAAATCATCACCGAACAGCAAATGAGCACCAGCCACAGAATTTATCTGGAGGCTTCAACCATTGGAGAAATCTATGGCGACAGACATCGGATTTCGCAGGTTATGAGCAATCTCATAGGAAATGCCATAAAATATTCTCCAGATTCTGATAAAATAAAAATTACCACAAAACTGACTGATGAAGGTTGCGTTCTTTTCTCTGTAAAAGACTATGGAATCGGGATTCCTAAAGATAAGAAGGACAAAGTTTTTGAGCAGTATTACAGAGTCAGCGGCAGTATGGAACACACATTTCCGGGTCTCGGATTGGGACTTTATATCTCATCAGAAATTATAAAACGCAGCGGTGGCAGGATTTTTGTAAACTCCATTGAAGGAAAAGGCTCGGACTTTTGTTTCGAGATTCCAAGAAAACACAAAGCAAATTAACACACTATTTTAAAATGTCAAAATCAAAAAAAGTTATAGTAGTAGACGATAGTCCGGCAATTCTAGATTCTGTAAAATTGATGCTGGATATGGAAGGATTTGAAGTTTCAAATTATGAAAGAGGAAGCGATATGTTCAATTCTCTATTGGAAACATCCACAAAACCGGACATCATTTTGATGGATATGTGGCTTTCCGGAGAAGATGGAAGAGATATCTGCAAAATGATAAAAGCGCATCAGGATTTCAAAAACATTCCGGTTGTGATAATGTCTGCCAGCCGTGGTTTGGGAGATTCTGCCATAGAAAGTGGCGCAATCGATTTCATTCCGAAACCATTTGATTTAGGAGAAATTGTCGAAAAAATCAGATATTATTCCAACGTAGGAGAATAAAAATTATAATTATTTAAAATTTCAAATCTTATAAATAAAACCTTTATTCAATAAAAAAAGCAGTTTAAATAATTATTTAAACTGCTTTCTTATTTTTCAATTTTTGTAAATTTAGAAATCAACTTTTTCCGGATTTAAACCTGAAAAGCCTGTTTCTTTCAAATTTTTCAAAGCCTTCATATCATTTTCTGATATCACGAATCTTTCGAAATGTAAGTTATTTTTGATGTTTTCTGGATTTTCAGATTTAGGCAGAACGATCACGCCAGATTGCAGACAAAACTGAATGCAAAGAATCGCAGGCGAAACTTGATATTTATCCGCAATCGCCTTCAAATCCTCATCTTTCAACAATCTTCCAGAACCAATTGGACTCCACGCCTCTATTGCGATTCCATTTTCCTTGCAGAAATTAACAACTTCTTGTTGCGTATGACCTGGATGAAATTCTATCTGATTCACAGCCGGAATTACTTCTGCAGTTTCCAACAACGATTCGATGTGTGACAGCATAAAATTACTTACACCAATTGTTTTTACAACACCGGATTTGTAAAGTTCTTCCATCGCTTTCCACGTTTCAGCGTTGATCTCTTTCCAATTCTCAAATTGAGTTTCGTTGGCTGGCCAGTGGATCAAAAGCAGATCCAGATAATTGGTTTTCAATTTTTTAAGCGATTGCTCAACTGATTTTTTTACGCCTTCTCCACTTCTGTTGCTGTTCAAGATTTTGGTCGTGAGATACAAATCCGTTCTTGCGATTCCGGATTCTTCAATCGCATCTCCTATTTCCGCCTCATTGCCATAGATGTCGGCTGTGTCGATGTGTGTGTAACCAACTTCTAGAGCGGTTTTCAAAGTTTTCTCAACACCTTCTGTCGTTTGCCAGGTTCCAAAACCGATTTCCGGAATCTCGGTTCCGTTATTTAGAATTATATTTTTCATTTTAAAATTTTGATTGTTCGAAAGCCAAAATTACGCCATCCAAACTGGTACAGAAAATAATTTGGCTAATAGAACAATCAAAAAAATATGATGATATTTTTGCTGATATTTTATAAATTTGACCTATGGAAAAACAGGAATTCGGATTACTTGGGAAAAATATTTCTTACTCATTCTCCAAAAAATATTTCGAAGAAAAATTCAAAAAATTATTCTTAAAAAATCATTCATATAACTTCTTTGATATTGCTGAAATTGAGAATTTTAATGCAGTCATTTCGAATCAAAATCTGGTTGGTATAAATGTCACAATTCCTTATAAACAGGCTATTATTCCGTTTCTTGATGAACTCAGTGATGAAGCTTTGCAGATTGGCGCAGTGAATTGCATCAGCTTCCAAAACGGTAAAAAAATCGGTTACAATACGGATGCTTTTGGCTTTGAAAAAACGCTTCTGATTAATAAAAAAGAACATCACAAAAAAGCTTTGATTCTCGGCGATGGCGGTGCTGCAAAGGCCGTGAGATACATTTTGGACAAACACAATATTGAACATCAAACCGTTTCCAGAAAATCCGAAATCAATTTTGAAAATCTTAGTGAAGATTTGGTCAGAGATTCATTACTGATTATCCAAACAACACCAGTTGGAACATTCCCGAATGTGGATGATTCTCTTCAATTTCCATTTGATGCGATTACCGAAAAACATTACGTGATCGATTTGATTTATAATCCTTCTGAAACTGCTTTCCTAAGAAAATCTGCAGAAAAAGGTGCCACAACATTAAATGGTTTTTATATGCTGGAACAACAGGCCGAAAAGGCTTGGCAGATTTGGAATAGTTGAATTATGATAGAACAAACCTTCACATTCATTAAAACTGATAAAAAATTCGTCAAGCTATATTTTGATGATATTTCTGTTATAAAAGGTTTGGGAAATTATGTTGAAATATTCACTGTTTTAGATAAGAAATTCATTTATTACAAATCCTTGAAAAGCCTCATAGAAAAGCTTCCAGATGAGTTTATGAGAGTTCATAATTCTTACATTATAAATCTAAAAAATGTAGAATATTTCGAGGATAATCAGCTTATTATCGGTAATCATAAAATTGCGGTTGCCAAAAGTTACAAAGATTGTCTGCTGGAAAGCATCGAGAAATTATTGCTTTAAATAACAAATAAGATCAACCAAATAATAATTTGAACCAAGCGAATAATAGTTTTTAAATCAACGGCTTGAAAATTTAGTTTTGTCAAAAAATAATGAAAATTACATTTTTAACAATTCTAATATTTATGAGTTCACTATCTAAATCTCAAGATTTTTCCAATGACGCAAAATCTATCGATGCACTTATCAAAGCTTCCTACGAAGTGGTTTCCGGTGAAAAAGGCGCTGAAAGACAATGGGAAAGAGACCGTTTTATTCATCATCCTAATGCCATTTATTCTTTTACAGAAAGAAATAATGAAGAGAAAAAACAAGTTGTAATGTCGGTCAAACAGTTCCATCAGGAAACAGATAATATGACGATGGAAACGGATTTTTACGAAAATGAAATCAATCGAGAAGTCAGAACTTTTGGAAATATTGCGCAGGTTTGGAGTACTTATGAAACCCGTTTAGAAAAAGATGGCCCAGTGATGAGACGTGGAATCAACAGCATTCAGCTGATTTTTGAAAATGAAAGATGGTCGATTATTTCGTGGATTTTTGACAGAGAAATAGTGTCAAACAGAATCCCAAAAAGCTTTGATAAGAATTGATTACAAATAATCTTTAATCACCTTCCAACTCTCCAATTTCTCCTCAAACTTAATCGTATGGAGCGGACTCGTAGAAGGCAAAACCACACTCGGAATTCTGAAATCTTTGCCTAATATTTTAACAAGATTTTTATAAGACTTTTGTCCGTTGCAGAAAATCGTTTTGATATTCGGATGATTCTCTATGAGCTGAGGAATGTTGTTATCAATTTCATTTTTGATTTCTGTGTCCAGACTTCCTTTGCGTTCACAGCTTTCGATGACGTCCCAAAGTGCGATTTTGTTTTGTTTCAGTAACTCTATTTTTCGTTGATAATCCGATGAAAATGCTTCATCAAAAAGATGAAACATGATTTTCCAAAACTGATTCTGTGGATGGGCATAATACTGCTGCATTTCCAGAGATTTTGCACCCGGAACCGAACCAAGAATCAGAATTTTTGAGTGTTCATCTGCGATTGGCGGAAAGGAATTGATTCTGTTCATTATTTTAAATTATCCAAAACTTTAAACAAAGCATTGCTGATATTGCCGCCCTGATAATTATTGAGAATAATGGAAAATACATAATTCTTGCCATTTTTCGAAGTCTGGTACCCAGCAAAAGATTTACTGTCTTTGATGGTTCCGCTTTTCATTTTGATGCCGTTCTGTGTGGGGAATCCATCGTAAAAAGCATCGAACCAAGTTTGTTTTTTAGAATATAACAAAGCCTGAACTTGCGCCTTCGCCGAAACATAATTCTGGGGCGAAAGTCCGCTTCCATCAGCGAAATTAATCATCATCGGATTGATGCCTTTTGATTTCCAAAAGTCTTTTAGGAAGTCAACACCAGTCTCAAAGCTCGGGTTATTCCGTTTTTCTTTTGCCATTGTTTTGATTAAAGTTTCACTATAAAGATTGATGCTTTTCCTCAAAAACCAATAGACAATTTTGTCCAAAGTCGGCGATTTATATTCAAAAATTTGGTTCTGAGTTGGAGCTTTTGAGACGGATTTCCCACTCAATTTTTCATTATAATAAGTCGTGGTTTTTCCAGAAATTGAAATTCCATTATCCTTTAGCAATTTCTCAATTTCTACTGCTAACTGCATTGGTGGATTGGGCGTTGCGCCGGAAACTGTAGTTACTTTTCCGGCTGGCAAAGTACCGTTAATCATCGCCGTTTCAGAATGCGGTGCGGTGAAAATCAGACTTTGGTCAGAACTTCCGCCGGTTTTCAATTCATTAATCCAATAGACATTCTCCAAATCATAAGAAAAGTTCTTAAACTGATTACCATTGATATTAATATCAAACTGATTCTCCTTCCAATTTATCCCGAAAGTTCCGGCACCGTAATAGTTCCCCAAATCATTCCAAGGCCAACCGCCAGGCGTGCTTTGAAAATCGAAATAAGAATCATCCACAATAAGATTGCCTGATATTTTCTTGATTCCAGATTTCTTGATGGCTTCTAATAATTGTTGCTTGAAATTCTCTGGTTTGTAATTTTCCCAACGCCAGCTTCCCAAAGTAGGATCACCATTGGAAGTGATGTAAAAATCGCCATCCAAAGTTCCGTTCGATATTTTCCCAGAGTAGGAAGCTGTTGTTTTGAACTGATAATTCTTACCTAACGTTTCCAAAGCCGCAACAGATGTAAAAATCTTTTGTGTGCTGGCTGTGGAAAGTCCTTTGTTCCCATTATATTCATAAACCAGATTTCCACTCTCATCCGAAACATAGAACGAAAGATTGGCCGACAAAGCGTTGGACGCAGACATCATTTCTTTCACAGATTTGTCCAGTTGATCAGAAACCGATTGGGAAAAGTATGTTTGCGAAATAAGTAATGGTATTAAAAGAAAATACTTCATCAATACTTATTCTTTTATTATTTTTTCAGAAATAGTTTTGCCATTTTCCAGCTGTATCTTTAAAATATAGATACCTTTTGGTAATTCTTTAACTGACATCGTTTTCGAGTTGCTCGTTTTTATGATTCTGCCACCCATACTATATAGCTGCAAAGATGTAATACTATCTTTACTATGTATCTTTAGCAGATCCTTGGCAGGATTTTCTACAAGAACAGTGTTTTTAAGAGTAAACTCATTGGTATTCAAATTATCCGGACCTAATTTTACCACCCAATAGTCAGAATACCCTTGATTTCCTGTTACATCTCCATTATTAGAATAAGAAGATCCTGCTACAACATACCCTCCATCAGAAGTTTGTTGAGCTGCGGCCACAGTTTCACTATCATTTCCACCCAAAGATTTTTGCCATTGCAAATTACCATTTTGACTTAACTTAAAAATCCAATAATCAGTCTTTCCAAAATTTTGTGTTGCATCACCATTATTAGATTCAGAATTACCAGCTATAATATAGCCGCCATCTGAAGTTTGCTTTATAGAGTTTGCAGAATCATTAAGACTTCCTCCAACAGTTTTTTGCCATTCAATATTACCGTTTCCATTTAGCTTTACAATCCAACAATCAGTTCCTCCATGATTTCCTGATACATCACCATTATTGGATTTTGACTCTCCTGCAATAATATAACCGCCATCAGCAGTCTGCTGGATAGCATTGGCTTTATCAGTATTACTACCGCCTAAGGATTTTTGCCATTCCACAATACCGTTATTATCTAATTTTATGACCCAATAATCTGTATCACCATGGTTTCCTGTGATAGTGCCGTTATTAGAATTAGAATAACCTGCCACAATGTATCCACCATCCACGGTTTGCTGAACAGAATTAGCCCAGTCTTCACCACCTCCACCATAAGATTTTTGCCAATCGATGGTACCGTTGCTATTTAATTTTACTATCCAAAAGTCGTAGCCTGCATAATTTTCTGTTACATCAAAATTATTAGAATTAGAAATTCCGGCAATAATATATCCACCATCTGTAGTCTGCCGAATTGAATTTGCATAATCAGTATCACTCCCGCCTAAGGATTTTTGCCACTGAATAACACCATTAGCATTTAATTTAAAAACTAAATAATCACTATCACCGTGATTGCCGTTTACATCACCATCATTAGACCAAGAACGTCCAGCTATAATGTAACCTCCATCTGTAGTTTGCTGGATTGAATATGCATAATCAGGACTAGTTCCTCCTAAAGATTTTTGCCATTGGATAACACCGTTGCTATTAAGTTTTACAATCCAACAATCTATACCGCCGTCATTTCCTATTACATCACCGTCAGAAGAATAAGAGTAACCAGCTACAATATAGCCACCATCACTGGTCTGCTGTACATCTTTTGCAAAATCAAGAATACTTCCGCCAAAAGTTTTTTTCCATTGAATAGCTGGTGCCTGCGAATAAATAGCTATTGGAAGTAAGAGAAGTGCAAATATTGAAATTAGTTTTTTGTTCATATTATTAGTTAATTATAATTAATTTTAGTGAAATTCCGTCACAAAATCTCATTTATATTCAATAAGTTAATATTGTGGAATTTTGCAAAAATACTATATTATATAACATTATTATAATAATTTGTTAAATTTACGTTTTAGCAGTTCGTCAGGCAGTTTAATAGGTAACTTTACTTTAAAATTGAAAAGATGCCGAAGAAGAACCGCAAAAAAGAAGAATTATACAATGTCATCACACACGGTCTTGGGGTTATACTTTCCGTCGTCGCCTTGATTCTGATGATTTATTATTCAATGATTAGTGGTAGTGGGATTGCGATCGCGTCTTCTTTGGTCTTCGGAATCAGTTTGATACTACTCTATTCCGCTTCTACTATTTACCACGCTGTTTATAAACTAAAATGGAAAAAAATTTGCCAAAAGATTGACCATCTCAGCATCTACCTTCTCATCGCTGGAACTTACACACCTATCGCACTTCTCGGACTGAAAGGTGTCTGGGGCTGGAGTATGTTTGGCGTCATTTGGGGAATGGCGTTGGTTGGTTTTATTTTCAAATTTTCACCACTCAGAAACAACGAGAAAATCTCTCTTTCGCTTTATGCTTTGATGGGTTGGGCTGCTATTATCGCTATCAAACCAATGATAGAAAACCTTTCCACCGGTGCATTGTCATTGATTATTCTCGGTGGATTGTGCTATACATTTGGGATTTATTTTTATGCGAAAGACAAGAAACCATTTTACCATCCAATTTGGCATTTATTTGTTTTAGGTGGCAGCATTCTTCATTTCTGTGCTATTTTCTTCTTCATCCTTCCGTAGATTCAATTTCACTGATATATAATCGGTAAAATAGTAAGCATTAAATTATCAATAATCAATTGCCTAATTTAGAAAATTTAACAAAACCAATTCATTTGTTAAATTCATAAAAACATTGATTACAACTACTTACACTCGCTTCATAATCTCAATTAATAAAAGAAAGTGATTCGATTGTGTTTCTGAAATCCTTATCGTAAATTTGGGCAAATTAAAAATTAAATTATATGTCTAAAGCCATTTCTCAAGTGCCTTTTGCACAAAACGAACCTGTCAATTCTTATGTTCCCGGTTCTGAAGAGGTAAAAAGCCTGATTGCCACTTATAAAAAAATGTGGAAAGAAAAAACCGAAATCCCAATGGTGATCGGTGGAAAAGATATTAAAACAGATAAAAAAGTACAGTTAAGTTCGCCTCAGGATCACAAGCACGATTTTGGTTTTTATTACGAAGGTGATATGTCACACGTTGACCAAGCCATAGAATCTGCTTTGGCAGCAAAATCAAAATGGAATGCGTTGGGTTGGGAGCACAGAGCTGCAATTTTCCTGAAAGCCGCTGACCTTTTAGCTGGACCATACAGAGATGTTATCAACGCAGCAACGATGATTGGCCAATCCAAAAATGTTCATCAGGCAGAGATTGATGCGGCTTGTGAATTCATCGATTTCTTACGTTTCAATGTAGAATTTATGACTGAGCTTTATGCTGAGCAGCCGGTTTCTGATGCCGGAATCTGGAACCGTGTAGAATACAGACCGCTTGAAGGTTTCTGTTTTGCGGTTACGCCTTTCAACTTTACAGCCATTTCTGGAAACCTGCCGGCTTGTATGGCAATGATGGGAAATGTTGTGGTTTGGAAACCTTCTGACAAGCAGGTTTATTCAGCGAAAGTGATTATGGACGTTTTGAAAGAAGCAGGACTTCCGGATGGTGTTATCAATATGATTTTCACAGACGGAAAAGAAACTGCTGAGAAAGTTTTGGCTCATCCTGATTTCGCAGGTCTTCACTTCACAGGTTCTACAAAGGTTTTCCAAGGAATGTGGAAAATGATTGGCGATAATATTCACAATTATAAATCTTACCCAAGAATCGTTGGTGAAACTGGAGGAAAAGACTTTGTAATGGTTCATCCTTCAGCGAATGTTGAAGCCGTTGCCACAGGTTTGGTAAGAGGAGCTTTTGAATATCAAGGACAAAAATGTTCCGCAGCATCTAGAGCTTATGTTCCGAAATCACTTTGGAATGAAGTAAAAGCGGTGATGGAAGCTCAAATCAAAACAATTAAAATCGGTTCTCCTGAAGATCCTTCCAATTTCGTAAACGCGGTTATCGATAAAAATTCTTTCGAGAAATGTAAAGGTTACATTGACAGAGCTGAAGCTTCAAATGATGCAACAGTTGTGATTGGTGGAAAATATGATGATAAAAAAGGCTGGTTCGTGCATCCGACTGTTATAGAAACGATTAATCCTTATTACGAAAGTATTGTTGAGGAAATCTTCGGTCCCATCTTGACTGTTTTTGTTTATGAAGACGAAAACTGGGAAGACACATTGAAATTGGTTGATACTTCGACTCAATATTCTTTGACAGGTTCAATTTTCGCACAAGACAGATACGCGATTGACGAGGCTTACAAAGCGTTGGAAAATGCTTCCGGAAACTTCTACATCAATGACAAACCGACTGGCGCTGTTGTAGGACAGCAGCCTTTCGGAGGTTCCAGAGCGTCCGGAACCAATGATAAAGCAGGTTCTAAAATGAACCTGACGCGTTGGGTTTCTACAAGAAGTATTAAGGAAACTTTTGTCTCTCCAAAAGATTACAAATACCCATATTTAGGGTAATTTTAAAATAAATCAGGTCAAAATGTCATTTTGTAGGAATCTAAATGCTAATTATATTGATTGGCTCGGTTCTTTCAAAATGACATTTTGTATTTTAACAACCCAAATCTCAGACAATGAAAAAAGCTCTTATTATAGTTGATGTTCAAAATGATTTCTGTGAAGGTGGTGCATTAGCCGTTCCGGAAGCAAACAGCATCATTCCTTATATCAATCTTCTGATGGAAGAAAACGAATATGATGAAATTGTTTTGACTCAAGATTGGCATCCAGCCGACCATAAAAGTTTTGCATCTAACAACGGGAAAAACGTTGGCGAAACTATTTCACTCAACGGCGTTCCTCAGTTTATGTGGCCAGACCATTGTGTACAGGGGACTTTTGGGGCAGAATTTCATAAAGATTTGAATCGTGATAAAGTCACGCATATTATTCAGAAAGGAAAAAATGTGGAAATTGACAGCTACAGCGGTTTCCAGGATAACAATCACTTTATGAAAACCGGATTGGAAGATTTCCTGAAATACCACGATATTCAGTTGGTTGAGATTGTTGGATTGGCTTTGGATTATTGTGTAAAATTCACTGCGATTGATGCTTTTAATGCTGGATTTGTCACTTGCTTACATTTCAACGGAACAAAAGCTGTGAATGTAAAACCTGACAGCGCCAAGAATACGATTTACGATTTGCTGGAGAAAGGAATTACTATTTTAGCTTAAGATTTAATTAAAATCAAAATTTAAAAGACTGAAAACTTCTTGTCTTTTTTATGGATTAAACTTCCTTTTTATTCTCATTTTATGTCTGGAGTAATGCGTCTGTTCAGTACTTTTATCTGTAGAAATTATGCTGATATTTCCATCTACTTCCAGAATTGCTAATTTCACCTCAGACACATTTTCGATGCCGTGTTCGTGCACGGCTTCTTCCAATTCGTCTTCTGAGATTTGAACTTTCTTGAGAATCAAAGGAAACGCTACGCCATCTTTCACCAAAATATATGGTTTATCTTCTATCAATTCCTTGATTTTCTGATTTTTGAAGATGTATTTTTTCACAATAAAATTCGCTACAAAAAGAACCAAAGCGGCGACAATCCCACCTTGTAAACTGCTGTTGGAACCAACCATTGCGTTTTGAACAGCATTGCTTATCAATAATAAAAGAATCACATCGCCGGCATTCAGCTGTGATAATTGATTTTTACCAAAAACACGCACAGCAATGACCATAAAAAAGTAAACTGCCAAAGAGCGAACGACGATATCAAGAATTGGATTCAAGTTTGAAAATTTAGAAATTAAAGATAGATAGTTTTTAGAGATTTATGAAAGTATATTTTGCATATTTCTTGCAGTGCTTTGATTCCTTAATCTATTTCTGTTAATGATTTTAAACTATATTTGAAATAAAACTAAATGATGAAAAAAAACCTTTTATTATTCGCACTCGCATTATGTCTTTTATCTTGTAAAAAAGCAGTCAAGAAAATTGAAGCAGTTGACAAACCAAAGATTACTGCTGATACAATTTCTATTGAAAAGAAAAATCTTTCGGATTTGAAAATTTTTGATTTGTATTCGATGGAAAACAGTGGTAAATACGATGTATTCATTTCTTTGTCTGATATTTACAATGATTCTTTAGCCATTCCAAATGACATTATTGAAAATCAGAAATTCAAGACTTTTTCCGAACTCAAACATTTTGAATTAACTGGAAAGTACCGTGAAAAATTATTGAAAGGCACTTCGCTTTCAGAATCCGACACATTATTTCTTTATAATTACAAGGAAGCCAAACTTCAAAAATTCCCAATCAGTGATTTGAAATCGGTTGCCAATCTCAATCTCTACACGAGCGAAGGCGACGAGATATCCAATTATGATTATATGATTGGTTTTCAACTCAATCAATCTGAAAACTCTGATGCAATTGCTTCGGAGAAAACCAATTACAGCTTGGCCTATTTTGGAAAAGAAGATCCATTTTCCGATGAAAAAGTCGTACCTATTCATTGGAAGAAAACTAATCGTGATCAATTTCCTTTGCCATTAAAAAATCAACAAAATTTAGCCGAAACTTATCAAGCAAAATTCGAAAACTTGACCTACTATATTCAGGATTACAAAGGCGAATATGGGATTTCCAAAAGAGATTTTGCCGTTGTAAAAGACAAAAAAGTCATCTTTACGAAAGCTTATACAACTGGTGAAGGCGCAGAGTTTAGTCCTTTGAATTTTATAGATAATAATGAATACAATGACTGGCAATGGACGGGAAAACTATTCAAAGGTAAACCACCTGTTGTTTTTGGCTTTGTTTCGGAATCATTTGGCTGTCCGTCTATTACTTTTTTAGATTCATCCTATCCGGAGATTTATACTAATTGTGACAACAGACATTAATTTTATTATTAAATGAAATATTTGTTTTTCCTGTTCATATTATTTTCCATCTCATCTTGCCAATCCACTGATAAAGAAATTGTGAAAGTTGAGTTCAAAAGCATTTGTGGAGGAAAAGGCTGCAAAAGTCATAGTTCTGTTTTTACTAAAGACAGCATCACGGACTCTGAATTTAATTGGAATCCTGAAACCTTACAAAAAAGCAGCAGAAAGAACACAGCGGAAAACTGGCAGAAATTGTTGGCAAATGTTGATATTCAAGCGTTTGAAAACATAAAATCCGATTCCGGAAGATATCAAGATGATGGAACAGACGAAATCATCATTCTTCATTTTTCCAATCGCAAAAAGCTAAAAGTTTCTAATGGGGATCGTGATAGTTTGTATTATCCCAAAATTGAAAAGCTATATCAAATTTTAAGAAATCAATAGATTCACACAAAAATAAATATTGAATTTCTATAACTTCAAAACAAAAAAAATGCAGAACACAAAAAAAGCGCCCGTCATCTTTTTAATGATTTTTTGCTCCACTTTTGCTTTAGCACAAAAGAAAAAAAAGAAAGAACTTCCGCCGCCAAGAGCTGAAATCTTACAAACTGATATCTCTAATAAAAGTAAAGCCGATGAAACAGAATACATTTCACCGCCTGTAGCTTTGTTCAATGACAATATCAGAACTGAGAAGCCAAAAATCATAGAAAAACTAAACTTAGATTCCAATGTTAAAAAATTTGCTTGCGATAATTCTTCATTATTTCTAACAGACAAGCAATTGGGTGAAGGAATGACTTGGCAAGATTTTGCGTTGAAAGGGAAAGTCAAAAGCCTTAAAAATGTGGAAAAACGCGATACTTTGGTAGGTTACAGCGAAACGCTTTCTAAAGGGAATATTGTAGAAATGACATTTTCTGAGAAAGGTTTTTTGCAAACGCATATCAAAGATATGATGGATAAAGTGAGTAAATCTCAGGGTTTTAAAAGTATTAGCCATATATTTTATAATTCTGAAAATCAAATCATTGACTCAGAAATTTATTTGGTCGATATGAAAAATATGATGGCTAAAAACCATTTTTTATATAATGAAATGGGACTTTATGAAGTTGAAACAACCGATAAAAATAAGAAACCTATACAAAAAAGAACAACCTTTGATTGTTACAAAACTGACAATCAATTTTTTGTGGTAAAAAAAGAACTCTATACTGACAGAAATCGAGAAATGAATGAAATGCTGGTTTTCAATGATAAAAATCAACTAATTAAAAAACAGGAAATATCCAATAACGACGAAAATACGACTAATAATAAAACCAAGACTTTTGTTTACAACAATTTAGGATTGCTTACCGAAGAAAATTTCCTGAAAAATGACGGAACAATAAAAAGTTACATTCATCATATTTATAATCCAAAAGGTGATGTGATAAAATCGATTTACAAAAATGGAGATTATATTGTTTATGATTACAAATATGACAATCAAAACAATTGGATTTGGAAACAAAAAACTGAGTTTGAGAAAAGCAAATTCAGTGATGAAATGCAGATTGACGAACGACTGACTTGGGACAGAAGTATTGTTTATTATTAATTTTCTTAAATTAAAATCTAAGTATAATTTAATCAAAACTAAAACCTATGAGAAAGCAAATTTTCAACTTTATATTATTATTAATCTTGTTCAATTTTAGTTTTCAATCCTGTAAACAAAAAGAAAATAAAACTCGCCAAAAAAACTTAAGCCAAACAAAAACTGAGAGAAAAACAGACTCGATAAACTTTAAAAGTTTGTTGAAGCCTGATGAGAACTTGGAACTTGGAAAGCTTTACACAGACCAAATTGAGTTTATCAAGTTTGATGACAATGGTGATGATTTCTACTTTTTTGTGAAGAAAAATAAAGACACCATTGGTTTGATTTATAATAAAGACAATCCGCAAATTAACCGCGGAAGCACATTAGAAATCAAATGGAAAATAGACAGTCTGAGACCAGCCGGAGATCCAGAATATTTGGATTTCACTGAGTATTTGGTCTCGTGGAAAGCAGTCAAAACAAACAATAGACAAAAGGATTTTTCGAAACTTAAAAAAGGAGGTTTTGTGTTGAGTTGCGGAACGGGTTGTGCAATGACTCACAATGTCAAAACCATCAAGCAAATTAATCCAAAAGCTATAAAAGTCACTTTTGAAGTGGAAAATTATATCGATCAGGAATTATCTGAAACGTTTGAAGACAGCTATATTTTTTATTACGATGATTCTAATAAATTAAAAAAAGTAACCAGAGAAGGTGAAAAAGAAAATATTTTGGAAACATTTATGGGTGGCGCAAAACAATCTTTTGAAGAATTTGGAGCTCAGTTGATGGATTAAAATATGATGATTTAAAAAATATTTCACAGTGAAAATCATTGAAAAATAAACACAAAACGATGAATTATTTAAAATCTAAAGTCTTTCTAATTTTCGCAATATTTCTGGGCATTAATTCTATATTCTGTCAAGAAAAAAAGAGCAGTTACGATTCAATTGTCTATAAAATCTATGGCGATCTGAACAAAGATAATCTTCCGGATATGGTGGTTGTCAGGGAAAATACGAAGGATAAACGACGTCCAAATATTTTAGAAATCTATTTTCAGACTAAAAATGGAACTTATAAAAACTTGCTTACCTCTGCCAAAGCCGTGATGGAAAGGTTTCCGTATGGCGATGCAAGAACAGAAACAGATCTGGAAGAGTTGACGATCAAAAACGGAGTTCTGATTTTCAGAAATCAATTAATCAGGGGAAGTCTTACGCATAAATTCCGATATCAAAACGGCGAATTCGAATTGATTGGCTTCAGTTCGTACAGTGCTGGTGCCGGATATATGGATCAAACCGATTACAATCTGTCTACCGGAGAAAAAATCGAAAAACAAATAGAATATGAAACGGATAAAGTTCTGAAACTGATTAAGACAAAAGACAAACTGTCGGTTCTTCCCAAACTGAAAGATTTTTCACCATTCGAATTTACTTACTAAAAAACTAATCAATGAAAAAAACACTTCTTCTATTCCTAATTTTTCCGTTTCTGATATTCGGAAATATGGCAAAACCCTGGATGGATGGTTCTCAACATTCCGTTTTGTTTGGTGGCGACGCTTCTGTGACTAGAGAAATCATTGATATCAGGATTGTCAAAGAGTCTGTTGATAAAATTCATTTTGCTAATTATACCATCAGATATTATATTCATTCATCTCAAAAACAGACACTTTCGTTATTATTTATTGCGATTGGTTTGTCTGGCGAACAGGAAGTAAAGGTCAATCATCAGGCTACTAAAATAGAACCTTTGGATTTACAAAAGAAAACCTATCCTTTCCTCAAAAAAAATGTAACTGGAACTTTCGTAAAGTATGATATTGCTAACGAACTTCTTATAAATCAAGATGATTTAATTTATTTCTCTGCTGATTTGAAAGAAGGTGAAAACATCATCGAAGTCAAATATGATGCACAAATGGAATTTAACACCTATGGTTTTATTAAAAATTATAAGCTGGAATATTCATTGTTTCCATCCAAATACTGGAAGTCATTTGGGCCGATTGAAGTGAATCTAAATTTGAATGACCAAGTGGACTTTGAAGAATCAAATCTAGGTCAGCAAAAACAATCCAATAATTTTCTGAAATGGACAATCACGCCACAAAACCGAGACAAAATAGAAATAAAATTGTCTGAGAAAACATCTTTCATTTCCAAGGTTCTGTTAGCTATTGATCCTTTTGGTTTGGCGGTAATCAGTCTTATAGCAATGTTTTTTGCTCATTTAAAATTGATCAAAAAGAACCTTAATAAATGGATTTTGATTCTGGGAATTATTTTGATTCCGATACTTTTTTACGTCTTTTATTTCTTATCTTATGACCTGATTGACTTCACATTAGGAAAAGAATACACCAAACACGGTTACATATTTTTTATCGTAGTAACCTATCCTATTTTGCTCTTGTTCTACGGAATAGTGATGTGGCAGATTTACAAACGCAGAAAGGCGAAGCAAGCCATTGAAAACCCTGTGAAATAATCACTTATGAAAAAACAAATCAAACTTTTATCTGCGCTGATCATCATTATCAGCTGTAGTAAAAAAAATGAAATCCCGAAAGAAAAAACACCGGTTTTCAAAACAGAATTAGTCAAAAATGAAGTTTATGAATCGGATGAAGATCCAGCTTATATTTTTCCAAAAACTGGAAAGAAAGCCGAAGACTTCATCACCGAACCCACTATTTTTGAAATCCAATATAAAGCAGAAGGCGATTTGAATGGTGACAATTTGAATGATATTGTCATTGTCCGAAAAGACAAAAAATATAAGACAGCACCACGTTCTATGCTGGTTTTGCTTCAAAATCCAGACAAAACCTATCGATTGGATAAGGTATCTAACCTCGCGATACCTGCAGAATACAACGAAAGCGATTTTAAAATTTATGAAACTGAAGATATTTCCATTAATAAAGGCGTTCTGAGCATTCAACTTTACGGAATCGGGCCGAGCGGAAATCTTTTCAGCGATTTCAAGTATTTTGGTAATGATTTGCTATTGACAAACATCGAAACCTACAATATGGGCGCAGGAAGTCATCAATCTATGAATTATGATGTTTTAACAGGCGAACTTACTCAAGAAATCATCAATACAATGGAGGAAGAAATGCCTTCCACAGAGAAAACCTTTCATCTTCAAAAACAAAAACTGAAGTTCGAAAACACGTCTTCCGATGCTGTCATTTCAGAAGCTTATGACAAAATTGATAGCGAATAATTATGTTGCTGACAATCTTTGAATTCACTATCTTCGATTGAAATATTAAAGTAATTATGATTAAGAAATTATTATTAACACTCAGTTTAGTAACTGTAACACTGATTTTTGCACAAAAAAATAACGATCAGCAAGCCGTTGCCGATGCTTCCGAAAAACTCAGACTCGCAATGATAAGTGGCGACAAAACCATTTTAGAATCATTGATTTTACCGGAACTGACTTACGGACATTCTGGTGGTCATATTGATGACGCAAAAGAATTTGTTGAAAAATTGGTCAGCAAAAAATCCAATTTCCTGAATATTGATGTGACCAATCAATCGATCCAAGTGGTTGATAAAACAGCAATTGTTCGCAATCATTTGTTTGCTAAAACAGAAGACCTGGGAAAAGTGCCAGCAGAAGTGAGTTTGGATATTTTATATGTTTGGCAGAAAACTAAAAGTGGCTGGAAATTGTTGGCTAGACAAGCTGTGAAGGCGGAGAAGAAGAAATAATAATACTTAAATAAAAAATCCGCCTCACAGCGGATTTTCTATTATCTAAATTATTAATTATACTCTCTAAAATCTATTTCCTCCTCTTCAATTCCTTACTAATCAATCCCAATTCTCTTCCAGTTTGTCCTGCAACAGAAGTATTTTCCTGCGCACGTCTCGTCAAATATGGAACAACGTCTTTCACAGGTCCATAAGGCAAATATTTTGCAACATTGTAATGTTGGTCGGCCAAATAATAAGTAATATTGTCGCTCATCCCGTAAAGCTGTCCAAAATAAATGTGAGGATTGTTGTGTTCCAAACCTTTCGCTTTCATTTTGTCCATTACCAATTCGGAAGATTTTTCGTTGTGTGTTCCGAAGAATGCTGAAACTTTATCCAAATTCGCCATCACAAAATCGATTCCTGCGTTGTAGTTATCGTCGGTTGCTTGTTTTGTCGGTTGGATTGGATTTGGGTAATTCATTGCTTTGGCACGGTCGGCCTCTTTTTCCATATAAGCACCACGAACAATCTTATAACCAATGAAATAACCTTTTTCTTTCGCTCTTTCCAGATGCGCAGTCATATATTCTAAACGGCCAGTTCTGTACATCTGAATCGTGTTCCAAACGATGGCTTTTTCCTTGTTGTATTTTGCCATCATTTCTTCGCAAAGTTGGTCAGCCGCATCCTGCATCCAGGTTTCTTCGGCATCTACCATTACTTTTTTATCGCTTTCGTAGCAAAGTTGGCAGACTTCATCAAAACGCTTCACTACTCTATTCCATTCTTCTTTTTGGCTGGTTGTCAATTCTTTACCTTTTCCAACTTCGTCATAAATATCAATTCTGCCAAAAGCCGTTGGCTTGAAAACAATGAACGGAATAGCAGGATTCCCCACAGAAAAACGGACAATATCTTTGATTTCTTTACAAACTGCATCGAAAACTTCCTCCTCTTCTTTCCCTTCAATCGAGTAATCGAAGATGCTTCCAACGCCACGTTTGAACATCTGTTTCACCACTTTCATACTTTCTTCACGCGTTTCACCACCACAAAACTGCTCGAACAAAGTCTGTTTCACAATCCCGTCTACAAACGGAAAATTGTTTTTAACAGTAAAATTGAGAAGAGAAACGCCAATATTGGTCAATGCAGGCTTTTCAATCGCCTTGAACATCCAGTAAGCTTTTTTGAGCTGAGCGTCGGTTTTATCGGCAAAAGCCAACTTTGTATCATTGAAAATACTCATATCCAGAATTTGCCCCAAAAGTAAATATTATTTCGACTTTAGAATCAATTTTAAAGCTAAATTTTGTCATCCCTGATTATTTTTAAACTAAGACTTGAATTTATAAAATCTTAAAAATTAAGCTTTAACATTATTATTATATGAAAATTAATAAAAAAATCACCTTTCCATTATAAACAATTAGCGATTGTGACCTTATATTTGTAAATTATATCTTTACTGTAATGATATTGAGGCATATGATTTTGAAACGAAAGATTTTCTGCACCAACCAATTGATTGTTCTGTTGATGTTGTTTTGTGCCAATCTGACGTTTTCTCAAAAACAGTCTGACGACGACGATATCTATAAAAATGCAGTAGAAAACCTGTACGCTCATCCCGAAAAAACCATTACCGTTTCCGAATATCTCTCTATCAATGCAGGTTCCGATGAAGAGCGTTCCAAGGCTCTGAATCTAAAAGCTGAAGCACAAATATTGCAGGGAAATTACATTGTGGCGTTAAATGCCCTTTTGGAATCGTTACACCTAAATTCTGAAAATGATGATTCACCAGCCGTTTTAAGAACCAATCTTATCTTAAGCGAACTTTACAGGAAATTAGGAATTATTCCCAAATCAGAAGAAAAGCTAAATCTTGTTGAAGAAAAAATCCAAAATAATCCAATTAAAGATCCATATAAAACAAGTCTTTACATCGATTTTCTTACGGTAAAATCAGCATTATTCTGTGAACAAAAGAAATATAACGAGGCTATAAAAGTCATCGATGAAAAAATTCTCGACAGCTATTCAAACCAATTTCCATATCAGGTTTCGAAAGCTTACAGTCAATTAGCAAAGACTTACTGGATAATGAAAGAATGGGATAATTCTGCTAAATATGCAGAAAAATCGTTGCAACTTTCTTTAGAATCTGGCTTGGGCGACAATTATTTGGCTTATGCCGAATTGGAAAGTGCAAAATCTAATTTTGGAAAGAAAGACAGTCCAAAATATCTTCGTGAAGTTCCTCAGCTTCTTGCTGCATCAGAAAAAGTGAATGATGTGGTTTTGAAGAAGAATATTCATCAGTTTTTGGCTGATTTTTATTTGTCAGAAGGCGATAATTCTAAATATCAGTTTCATAATCTTAAATATCTTGAACTGAATGAATCCATTACTTCATCTCAGCAAAAAGCATGTGATTTGATACTTTCGCTCACGGAAAATGACCTGAAAACCAAAGATAATCAGAGATATAAGACCAATCATATTTTGATTTGGGTTATTGGTTTTGCTATCGTGATATTGGGTGTTGTAGTTTGGTTGAGGATTAAAGCCAAGCAGAATTATAACAATTATAAAGAATACATCAGCAAACTGAAAAAAACTCAGACTGAAACAAAAATAATTATTCCGGAAGCCGAATCTTTGGAAGAAACATCCAAAACACCGCAGTTTATTCCTCAAAAAACTGAACAGGTTATATTGGAAAAACTTATCGCTTTCGAAAACGGAAATGATTTTACCAAGAAAAGTCTGACATTGCAATCAATGGCAAAAGAACTGGACACCAACACCAGATATCTCTCTGAAATCGTGAATAAACACAAGCAAAAGAATTTCAATTCTTATATTAACGAACTCAGAGTCAATTACATCATCAACAAATTGAGAACCGAACCTGCTTTTCTGAATTATAAAATCAGTTATCTTGCCGAGGAAAGTGGTTTTACTTCTCACACTTCGTTTTCGACTGTTTTTAAGACGGTAACAGGAATTCCGCCGAAGGAATTTATTAACTTTACCAAGAAAGAACTTTCCTTAGTCCATTGATTATGAAAAGCCTTATTCAAAAAATAAAATTTATTGCGATAATTTTGAGTCTCTTTTTCATCGTTGATTCGCAGAAATTATCGGCACAAAAGCCCGCTGAGCCTCATTTGGATTCGCTTTTCCTGATGATGAATTCGAATCCTGAAAAGGTGATAAAAATAGGAAAAGAACTCTACAAAAAGTACAAGGGAAATCCTAAAATGGAAATTTCTGTCCTGACGATTATTGGCAGTAGTTATTCGGTGAAAAAGGATTATGAAAAAGCGATAGAATATGCTTTTAAAACGAGAGAAATTTCTCAAAAAATCAATGATTATCCGACTCAGATTCAGGTAGCGGGATTCATTGGCGAAAAATACCATAACCTCAATATCTATAGCAAAGCCAAATATTATGCGGACGAAGCTTATGAACTGATAGAAAAACATCCTCTGCCAAACGATTTGAAGTTTTACAAAGGCAACATTTTATATTTGAAAGCCTTAATTTACCGCGACGAATTGGGATGTGATTTTGCCCAAACTTATTACAACAAAGCCCTTGAAGTTTATATATCATCATTGAAAAATCGGGAAATGCTTAGGTTTTCTATCGCGGATATTTACAATGAAATCGGAAGTTGTTATCTGGAAGAGAAAAAGTTGGGCGATGCGAAAGCTTCCTATGAAAAATCCTTGCAATATGCGGTTAACGGAAACTATGATTTACTTAACGCCGAGAGCTGTGCAGGATTGGGCCGAATTCTTTATCTGCAAAAAGATTTTACGGAAGCCAAAACGGAATTTGATAAAGCCATTCAGATTTTGAAGTCTGGCAAAATAGAAAATGCGAATCCGGAAGTCTACAAGTATATTTCTGAAAACTATTACGCGCTGAATGACATCGAAAATCACCGATTGTATCTCAATCTCTATAATCAAAAAACAAGCACGGACAGCAACGCCAAAAAAAAATCGGTCAACGACATTATTGTTAAAAAAACAGCTGAAGAAAATTCGGGCAATGACAACAGCAGTAAATATTGGATTATTATCTTTCTGTGTATTTTGATTGTTTTGGTACTTTATCAAATCTTCCAAACCAAAAGCAAAATGCGAAAACTGAAAAAACAGATTTCAGAAGATGACGAACCTATTTCACCAAAATAATATCGCAAAGTTCTTTCAAAAACAGTGAATATTTCTTCATTTTAAAAGCATAACAATAGGAATCACCGGGGTTCTATCCTATGTTTGTTGCAAAATGAATTATATGAACAAAGCATTAACTTTTTTCTCTTTGCTCAGCTTTTTATTCACTTTTGGACAGACGGAACCCTTATCGCTTCCGTATTCCAATAGTTTTGAAACAGAAGCTGAACAAAATTACTGGTATAAAATCAACACCGGTGCAGGCAATCCCTGGATGTTTACGGATGAAGTAAGTACCATTTACCAACCCTCTCAGGGACAATATTATGCCCGTGCACAGAGCGACTATGAAAACGGGGGTTCAGCCTGGCTGATTTCCAAAGGCATCAAAATCGAATCCGGTCATACGATTGCTCTGGATTTCGATTACCGATCCAGTCTGAGTACTACTTTTCCTGTCAAACTAAAAGTAGTTTTGAAACAACAGCCAACGCCTGTATTAACCAATTCTACAGAACTTTGGGTGAATGAGGAAATCCAAATCAATTCGTATCAAAACGTACACAAGACTTTTGAAGTTCCACAAACGGGTACTTATTATCTGGCATTCTATTTTTATCCGGACCCAAATTTGGGATATTTGAGCTTGGATAATATTAATCTTTATGAAGAATTATGTCCAAAACCTGTCAATGTAAAAACTGTTCCCGGACAGACGACTGCCGAAATTTCCTGGGAAAGCGCATCTATACCTGATTCAGGATTTGAATATGTCATTAAACCTGCGGGAACAGGTCTTCCTACAGTCTCTGGAACTGCAGTAGCGGGACTTTCCACAACAGCGCAAAGTCTGCAGCCAGAAACGCAGTATGAGCTTTATGTACGGTCAGTTTGTGCTGGTTCAGTTTACGGAAATTGGTCCAGTCCTGTGACTTTCAAAACTTATCCTGCTACAACAGCTGCTCCTGTGAATCTGCCTTACAACGAAAGCTTCGAAGGAGAAAATAAATGGACACTTTTGGAACCACCAATTGGAAACAAATGGATTAAAGATGATTTTAATGGTGGCTTATATGGACCATCTGATGGAAAAAATTATCTGAGACACGATGATAGCGAAAATGTGTCTAACTCTTGGGTCATTTCAAGAGGAATCAACCTTCCGGCTGGGAAAGAAATCACGTTGCAGTTTGATTACAGATCAAGCCAGGATGAATACTATCCTCAGAAAATGAGAGTGGTTGTAAGCAAAGATCCCTTCCCTTCTGCCAACTCAGTTCAGCTTTGGAATAACGATTTCATTCAGAGCACAACATACACTACAGCCAATGTAACGTTTACCGTTCCTGAAAATGGCATTTATTATTTAGGATATCAAGCCTATTCCGATGCCAATTACGGAATTGTAATGTTTGACAATGTGAAAGTGTTGGATAAAGAATCTTCACCTTGTGAGTATATCCTTCGTCTGAAAGATTCTGAAGGAGACGGCTGGAACAATAATACAATGAATCTGTACGTCAATGGTGACGCTGTTTTCACAGATCAAACTTTACCGATTGGTGATGTTCTGGACTTTCCTTTCAAAATCAATTCTGGTGATGCCATCACAACCGTTTGGAATGGCGGAAGTCACAGCGGTTACCAAACGAGCTACGAAATCCTGGATTCTAACGGCAATATTGTAGGAAGCGCAAGTGAGCAAAGTATCACCACACCGATTATCGCTTCTTGCCCGAACTGTGCAAAACCATCTAATGTGGTTGCCAGTTCCGGACAAACTACTGTAGATTTGACTTGGGATTTCTTGACTGCACCAGCCAATGGATACCAATATGTAGTGCAGCCTGCGGGAACTGGTGTACCTTCTACAGGAACAGCTGTCAGCAGCACTCAGGCTCATGTAGAAGATTTATCTCCGGAAACCGCTTACGAAGTTTTTGTGAGATCTAACTGTGGCGAAAATACTTTCAGTTCTTGGTCTGGACCAGTTTATTTTAAAACTTTGCCAAGTCCAGGATCAGCAGTTAATTTACCTTACAAATACGGATTCGAAACTGAAGATGAATGGATCACACAATCGATTTCACGTAACAACGAATGGCTGATTGATTCATCATATCCTTTTGAAGGAGAGTCTAATGCAATTCAGAATTTCAATTTTTACTTTAATGCAAACTCGTGGTATTTTTCTAGAGGTTTAAATTTGCAGGCAGGTAAAGAAATTTTAATCAAATTCAAATACAGATCAATAGGAAACAATGTTCCATTAACGTTCAGTATTGCGGATAAGGCTTATGCATTTGTTCAAAAAAACAACATCATTTGGAGCAAAAACATCAGCAATGACAAGTATGATGAGGCAATTCTATCATTCACACCATCCAGTTCAGGCGTTTATTATTTAGGATTTAATTCCCAGGCAGAGAAGGGAACATCAGCGCTAATAGATGATGTTCAGGTTTATCTGGTTGGAATGCCAAATGCACCTACCTGCAAATACACTTGCCCTGGAAACTTAAATATCAATACCAATCCGGGCAACATCGGAGCAGTAGTGAATTACAATTTAAGCTTTGCTTGCGAAACTTCTCCTACCGGCGTATTTTCAGTATTGACTCAAGGTTTACCTTCAGGAGCAATTTTTCCGATTGGCGAAACAACGGTTAAACATAATTTAATTTTCAATGGAGAAATTATTGACACTTGTAGTTTCGTAGTCAAAGTTGAAGAAAAGTTGGGAACTGCCGACAATATCAAAGAAAAAGGGCTTCAATATTATCCAAACCCTGTAGTTGATAATCTGACAGTCAAAATGAATGGTGATACGATTGAGAATATTACGATTTACAACTTTGCAGGAAGCGTGGTTAAGTCTGAAAAGACAAGTACCAAAACAGCAAACGCAGATATGAAACATTTACCTTCCGGTGTCTACATCGTGAATGTGAAGACTAAATCCAATGTAAAATCATTCAAAGTCATTAAAAAATAGGTAAGAATTAATAACCATAAACACAAACCCCAGCTGAGATTCAGCTGGGGTTGTTTTTTATTTTGATGAATTGAAAATTCAAAAATATATCAATGCAGGAAATGTCTCATTCCAGTAAATAACATCGGGATTTTGTGCTCATTCGCCGCTTCGATAGAATCATTATCTTTCATACTTCCGCCCGGCTGAATAATCGCTTTGATGCCTTCCTGTGCACAGAAATCCACCACATCACGGAACGGGAAAAACGCATCCGAAGCCAGAACCAATTCGCCATCGAATTTTGCTTTTGCTCTTTCAATCGCTTGCTGCGTCGCCCAGATTCTGTTAACTTGTCCACCACCGATTCCGATAGCCTGTACACCATTTGAAACCACGATTGCATTGGATTTCACATATTTAACCACTCTTTGTGAGAACAACAAAGCTTTTCTCTGTTCTTCAGTCGGAGCCGTTTCTGTCACTTGTCTGATATCTGTTGAGAATTGATTGTCAGCATTTTGAATCAACATTCCACCATCAATTTTCACCCACATTTGTTGGTCAACCACTTGATTTTTGATTTTGATGATTCTAAGGTTTTTCTTTTTTCTAAGAATTTCCAAAGCATCTTCGTCAAAGTCAGTCGCCATCACGATTTCAAGAAATGTTTTGTTCAGTTCCTCAGCTGTAGCTGCATCTACTTTATAATTCATTCCGATAATGCCTCCGAAGATAGAAATCGGGTCGCATTCGAATGTTTTAGCATAAGTTTCCAAAGCCGAAGTTCCAACTGCCACACCGCAAGGCGTGGAATGTTTTACGGCACAACAAGCCATTTCTTCTTTGAACTCATTCACCACTTTCCAGCACAAATCCATATCCCGCAGATTATTGAAAGACAATTCTTTACCTCCCAAAATCTCAAAATCTTTCATCGCACCGTTTTCAAACGTTGAAGTGTAATAAGCGGCAGATTGATGTGGATTTTCACCATAACGCAAGTCAGACACTTTCTTGTAAGAAGCGTTCAGATACGTTGGATATTCTTCATCCAAAAGCATACTGGAGATGGCTGCATCGTAAGCAGAAGTTAGGTTGAAAACTTTTCCAGCTAATTTCTTTCTGGTTTCGATGGTAGAATCGCCGTTTTCAGACATTTCATTTTTAACGATTTCATAATCATTAACGTCCGTCAGAACAGTTACCGAATTGAAATTCTTCGCCGCAGAACGCAACATAGAAGGTCCGCCAATGTCGATAAATTCTACTTTTTCGTCAAGAGAAATGTTCTTATTCACGTTTTCGAAAAACGGATAAAGATTTACAATCACCATATCAATCAGTCCAATCTCGTAGTTCTGAACGGTTTTCATATGTTCCTCGTTGGAACGGACAGCCAACAATCCACCGTGAACTTTCGGGTGAAGGGTTTTCACACGTCCGTCCAGCATCTCTGGGAAATCCGTCACTTCATCGATTTGGATGGGATTAAGTCCGGCTTCTTTCAAATGCTTGAAGGTTCCGCCGGTAGAAATCAGTTCGTAGTTTTGAGCCTCAAGAAACTGGGCAAAATCTACCAAACCACTTTTATCAGATACGCTGATAAGTGCTCTCTTTTTGTTCATTTTTTCTTTCAAATTTTACTTTTTACAGCTTTATTCAAACTGTGATTACCGGTTCTTTCACCTCCGGATTTTTATTAAGATTTCGCCCAAACGGAGCTATTAGATTTCTTTTTATTAAATTAAAGTTGAACATAATTAAAATTTATAAAATATTAAGATACAATGTTTTATAAATTTTAATAGAATCTTAACTTTAACTATTTATTGATTCAAAACTAAATCAATGGCTTTTGGGAAAATTTCATATTCGACTTGATGAACTTTTTGAGCCAAAGTTTCAGTCGTATCTTGCTCATCAATATCAAATTTCCCTTGCAGAATAATTTCTCCTTCATCGATGCCTGTGGTCACAAAATGAACGCTTGCTCCACTTTCTTTTTCGCCTGCCTCTATCACCGCGTCGTGAACGTGATGTCCCCACATTCCTTTTCCTCCGAATTTTGGCAATAATGACGGATGGATATTAATCATCTTACCATTCCACTTTTCGCAAAATTCCGGTTTGAGGATTGATATAAAACCTGCTAAAACAATCAGGTCGGTATTTTCAGGAATGGCGTTGTTCAGATTCTCAGAAAAGTTTTTTCCTCTTTTAATTAATTGAGTTGGAATTTGATGTTTTTCTGCTCTTTCCAGTCCGAAACATTCTCGGTCAGCAATCACCTGATTGATTTTGGCATTTCGGATTTCTCCGCTGTCTATGCAATCAATGATTCTTTGCAAATTGGTTCCTGAACCGGAAATTAAAATGGTAATGTTCTTCATTTATTAAATTAAGCGATGACAAAATCTGACAAAGCTTTCTTATTATCTTTTAGCCCCGATAGTAGCGGCATCCTTTTTTGTTTTTCTTCTCAATTTCTACTGAAAACAAATGTCGTAAACAAAAAAGATATAGCGGATAGCGGGAAATAGCTCCTAAAAATTTAAATCGATTTTTCCGTCTCCTTCTGTAATTTCTCCGATTTCATAGGCATCTTCCAACAAATCGAGGATTTTATCAACGTGATGGTCATCGGTTACCAAAACCATCCCAACGCCCATATTGAACGTTCCGAACATTTCTTCTCTCGCGATATTACCACGTTTTTCCAACTCCAGCATCACAGACGGAATTCTGATTTTCGAAGCATCGATAGTTGCACACAATCCGTTTGGGATGATTCTCGGGATATTCTCGTACAATCCGCCTCCTGTGATATGCGCAATGCCGTAAACAGGAACTTCTTCCAATACTTTGTGTATATCCTGATAATATAATCTTGTAGGCACCAAAAGGGTCTCGTACAATGGTTTTCCTTCAAACTGTTCTTCAAAATCAGGGAAAATCTTTCTAACTAAGGAAAAACCATTGGAATGAAATCCTGAACTTGGAATCACGATAATCTTGTTTCCTTTTCTGATTTTCGAACCATCAATAATCTGGTCTTTTTCAACAATTCCTACGCAAAAACCTGCAACATCATAATCGCCCGGCTGATACATTCCCGGCATTTCGGCAGTTTCGCCACCAATCAATGCGCAGTTGTTATCTTTGCAAGCTTTTACCATCCCTAAAACGATTTCCGCTGCAATCTCAGAATCCAATTTTCCGCAAGCTAAATAATCCAGAAAAAACAATGGTTTTGCACCGTGGCAAAGGATGTCATTCGCACACATTGCGAAACAGTCGATTCCTATAGAAGCATATTGTTTTGTGTCCAAAGCAATTTTCAGCTTTGTTCCAACGCCGTCGGTTCCAGAAACCAGAACAGGGTTTTTATAACCGGCAATTTCGTAAAAAGCTCCGAAGCTTCCCAAATTGTTCAGAACGTTTTTATTGTGCGTCTCGGCAACGGCAGATTTGATTTTATCTACAGTTTTGTAGCCTTCTTCTTTATCGACTCCAGCGGATTTATAGGTATTGTTCATTTTTACTTTTTTTCTCTCACAGGATTCAAATCCTATGCTAATTAGATAAATTGCCAGATTCTGGCTTTTGATTTTTAATTTCTTCTTCGATTCTTTCAGGCTTTTGGCACCTGAAAGAATCTTGGAATTCATTAGATTTATTTCAAACTTACTTTATCAATTTTGCTAAATAAAAAAGCCGACAATCGTGTAGATTGTCGGCCGTTATTTTAGTTCACAAGTTCGGAGGTGTTTTTGTAATTCTCTTGGCAAGAATTAGGATATGTCTCAAAATGAACTTGTGGATATTTCATTGTCCTTATTTGATGCCAAAGTTACATAAACTTAACATCACATTCCAAAACCTTAGGCGAAAAAGTTTTTAACAGCAGTCAATTTCTCCTGAAACTCAGCATTCTTTTCTTCATCGACAATGCCTTTTTCGGTATCGAAAGTCTCTTTGTATTTAGGCAATACAAAACTTTGCAATACTGTTGCACCACTCGATTTAGCTCTCGCTTCGAAGGCAGCAACCACGTTCTTACCTCCGCCAGGACCAGTTGCAGTTGCTAAAACAAACACGGGTTTTTCTCCAAAATGTTTTCTGTCTTTGATTCTGGAAACCCAGTCGAAAATATTTTTGAATGCTGTAGTATAAGTACTGTTATGTTCAGCAAAAGCAATAATCAACAAATCTGCTGCATCAATTTTCTCAGCAAATCTCAACGCCAAGGTCGGAATACCGTCGTGTTTTTCTCTGTCCACACTGAAGATGGGCATTTCGTAATCATTCAGGTCAAGCACTTCTACTTCTGCTCCAGTAAATTGTTTGGCGGTGTATTCTGCTAATATTTTGTTGATGGATTCTCTGGAGTTACTTGCTCCAAATGCTAGTATTTTCATTTCAGTTTAAATTTTAAAGGCACAAATGTAGAGACTTTAAAATGTAAATGACTTGATGTAGGATATTAATTTTTGATTTTTAATATATCTAAAATGCTTCCATACAAAACCTCGGCTCCTAATGCCAAATCCTCAGGCGATGAATATTCCAAAGGATTGTGACTGATTCCGTCTTTGCAACGCACGAAAATCATCCCGTAATCACAAGCATAAGAAATTGCCATTGCATCGTGAAAAGGACCGCTCATAATCTCAGGTGTATCTTGTAAACCTATTTTTTCGCAATTTTCTCTGATTATATTTTTAATCCAATCGGCGCAATATCGAGGTTCTGATTTCCAGTCTTCTGAGATTTCATATGACAAACCGTGTTTTTTTGAAACTTCATTTATTTTATCTAGTAATTGTTTTTCGTAACGGTTTCTTCTTTCCAAATCGATATCTCTCAAATCGAGTGTGAACTCGACTTCTTCAGGAATGATATTTCTGGAAGACGGAAAAACTTTGATGGTTCCGCAAGTTCCGACAGTCGGGTTTCCCGGAACCTGATTGGCAATTTCGTTTAACGTAACAATAATTTCAGCAGCTCCTACTAATGCATCTTTTCGCATTGGCATAGGAACGGAACCTGCGTGACCGGCCATTCCTTTTAGTTTTACAGTTAACCAAATTGGTCCGGAAATCCCTGACACTACGGCGATTGGTTTTTTCTGAATATCCAAAACTGGACCTTGTTCAATGTGAAGTTCAAGATAGCAATAAATGCTACCTTCTTTGTATTCCGATTCTTTGAATTTTGTAATATCACAGCCAAAATCTTTTAGTGCCTGTTCACGGGAAATCCCATCTGCATCAGTTCTTTGCAACTCACCTTTTTCCAATCTTCCCAAAATCCCACGAGAACCGAATAATCCTTTATTAAACCGCCAGCCTTCTTCATCTGCAAAGGAAATAATCTCCAATGTTCTTTCAGGCTTTAATCCTTTTTCGTGCATTGTAATAGCAGCTTCGATAGCACAAAGAACGCCAGCAATGCCGTCATATCTTCCACCATAAGGCTGGGAATCGAGATGCGAACCAACCATCAAAACCGGCAAATCGGGATTTGTTCCTTCTAATCTTCCGATAAGATTTCCAAAGTTGTCTATTCGGGTTGTCATTCCCGCTTTATTCATCCAAGACGAAGCGAGTTCAAAAGCTTTTTTCTCATCAGGTGAATGTGCCGGTCGGTTGGTTCCGGTTTCTCCAATTTTTCCAATTTTGGACATTTCGGAGAAGAAGTTTTCGAGGCGTGAGGAGTTTATGTTCATTTAATAAAAATTTTAAGGGTAATATAATAAAAACTGAACAAAAAATAATCTGCTCAGTTTGAAAGAATATAAATTTAGGGAAATAATTTATTCCTTAATCAATTTTGAATTAAATACAAAACTCTGAATATAAATTTTCAAAATATAATTACCTTTTGGTAGATTCGAAACCGAAATTTTATTATTTACTACTTTTAATTCTGTTTTAATTAATCTTCCTGAAATATCGAAAATTTCTATTTTTTTAATTTTCTCCGGGGTTTCTAAGAATGCAATATCTTTTGTTGGATTTGGATAAACTGATATTCTTTGTTTATTAATTACTTCACTTGATTGTAATAATGAGCAATCACTTGATACAGTAACATTATTGTACTCAAAAAAATTTAACAGATCCTGAATCCGACTCATTTCTGATTCATCACAACAAATAAACTTTAAGTCAGGATTATTGCCAAACTCAGATTCATAATCAAGATGTCCATTTTTCATATACAAAGAAGTAAGTCGGTTGATATAGCAATACAAATACTTAATATTATTACAATCCTGTACATCCAGAGAAGTGAGCTGATTATTAAAACAAAATAATCCCTGAAGATTGCTGCATCCTTGTAAATCTAAAGAAATAAGCTGATTGTTATTACAGTACAGATTATTGAGACTAGTGCAACTACTTAAATTTAGAGAAATGAGTTGATTATATGTGCAATCTAAATATTTAAGTTTGCTAAAACCTTGCAGATTTAATGAAGCAAGTTGATTATTATGGCAATCTAGATATTCAAGATTCACACAACCTTGCAAATTCAAAGAAGTTAGTTTACCTCCAGAACAATATAAAAATTGAAGATTCGCCAATTCTTGTAAATCCAAAGAAGTCATATAGTTGTTGAATTCGCATGCCAATAATTTGAGGTTATTAAAATTCCTTATGCCTACTAAGGAATAAATGGGAGAATTACCTGACGATGAAATAAGTAAAGCACTAATATTAGCAGCTTCTGTTTCCTGTATTTCGCCGTCATTATTAACATCTATTTTTACATAATTATTATCCAGATCCCTTGCAATAGTATTATTTGTATCTGCTTCTAATAATTTTGCTTTAAAATTAGCATCAGGTATATTAATTTTGGCATCTAATTTTGTCAAAAAAAGAAGCATTAACAGAAATAAAATTTTAATTTTCATAATTTGATGTTTATGAAGCTAAAATAAAAGAAAAATTAAAGTTTAAAATGAATCATATAGGATCTTTTGAATATGATTTAGAGTTTATTCAATCTGATTTAGAGTTTGTAACAAAAAAACCGTAATGGAAAGTCATTACGATTTTATTTACTAGATATTTAATGATTATTCAACGGTAAACCCTGTTCCTGAAACTGTACCCAGTTGAGATATTCCGGGGCAACACGATGTTCTACCATTGTAATACAATCGTCAACCGGACAAACCAGCTTACAAAGGTTACAGCCGACACATTCGGGTTCATTTATCGTGTAATCGTTGTAAGGCATTCCGTCGGTTTTGAAAATTGCTTGATGCGAAGTATCTTCACAAGCAATATGACACAACCCGCAATGGATACATTTATCCTGATCGATATTCGCAACGATGTGGAAATTGAGGTCAAGTTTTTCCCATTCCGTCATTGTTGGGACGGACTTCCCGATAAAATCAGTGATTTTTTCAAAACCTTTTTCGTCCATCCAATTGCTTAAACCTTCATTTAAATCTTCTACAATCCTGAAACCATACTTCATTGCAGCGGTACAAACCTGAATGGAAGTCGAACCAAGCAACATAAACTCCACAGCATCCTGCCAAGTAGAAACGCCTCCAATACCGGAAATAGGAACTTGAGAAGTAATTGGGTCTTGAGAAATTGTCGTAAGCATTTTCAGTGCAATCGGTTTTACGGCTGGTCCACAATAACCTCCAAAAACTGATTTACCACCAACATTCGGATTGGGAACAAAACTATCCAAATCGATTCCTGTAACGGACTGAATCGTATTAATAAGTGATAATGCATTAGTCCCTGCATTTACCGCGGCTCGTCCTGTAGGAACCACAGAATGAACGTTTGGAGTCAGCTTTGTAATGACTGGCAAAGTAGCAACTTCCATTACCCATTCTACAATTCTTCCTGCAATTTCCGGGTCTTGCCCGACTGCAGCTCCCATTCCACGTTCTGTCATTCCGTGCGGACATCCGAAATTAAGTTCGAAACCGTGTGCTCCGGTTTGTTCGCAGCGTTTTACCATTTCGTGCCAGGCTTCACGATTGTTATCAGCCATTAATGAAATAATCATTGCTCTGTCCGGAAATTCTTTGACCACTTCTACGATTTCCTTTAAATTGATATCCAAAGGTCGGTCAGAAATCAATTCGATATTATTGAAACCTGCAACACGCTGACCGTTGAAATTGATAGCGGAATATCTGGAAGAAACGTTCTTTACCTGAGAACCCAAAGTTTTCCAGACAACACCGCCCCAGCCTGCTTCGAAAGCCCGCATTACATTTATTTTTTTGTCCGTTGGTGGCGCCGAAGCGAGCCAAAAAGGGTTTGGGGATTTTATACCTAAAAAATTACAAGAAATATCGGCCATAATTTTTTTATTAAAGATTAACACTTCGACAAGCTCAGTGTGACAATGATTTTTGATTTAAATAATTGAATTAGTTCAACATGTATTCTAAAATGGAACCTGCCGCTAATTTGCCATCCTGAGCTGCATTTACGACTTCTTTACCGCCATTGATGCAATCGCCGCCAGCGAATACGCCATTCCAATTGGTTTTATATTGGGAATTCACGGATACTTTTCCGTATTTGTTTTCAAGTTTGCTGGATGCAATAAGGTCTTCGAAAGGTGTTTGTCCGGCTGCTTTGATAATCATATCGCAATCGATGGTGAAAGTTTCTCCCGTATCAACAGGGCTTCTTCTTCCGGAAGCATCAGGTTCGCCTAATCTCATTCTGCTGCAAACCAATGATTTTACATTTCCGTTTTCAGAAATTATTTCTTTTGGTGCTGCCAGATATTCCAGATTGCAACCATCTAATTTTGCAATATCCAGTTCTACATCTGTACATGGTTTTTCTTTTTCCGTTCTTCTGTAAACGATGGTAACATCTTTTGCTCCTAATCTTTTGGCTTGAGTTGCCGCGTCAATTGCAGTCATTCCCAAACCTATAACCGCCACTTTTTCTCCAACCGGAATTGTTGAAAAATCATTGGTTCTAAGATTATAAATGTAAGAAATGGCATCTTCGACTCCAAATGAATCTTCGCCATTGATATCCAATTGTCTCGCAACACCAACGCCAATTCCTAAGAAAACAGCGTCAAAATTTTCTTGTAACTCTTTCAAATGAATGTCTTTCCCTAATTCTTGATTGTATTTGATGTCGATTCCTCCAATGGAAGTGATGTAATTTACTTCGTCTTCGCAGAATTCTGGTGTTACTTTGTACGCCGCAATTCCATAGGTCATTAGTCCACCGCCTTTTGACTCTTTTTCGAAAATTGTAACATCAACGCCTTCTTTTGAAAGATAGAATGCACAGGCCAATCCAGCAGGACCAGCGCCAACAACCGCCACTTTTTTGCCTAAAGACGGTTTTCGCTGAAACAATTGCCAGTTATTGTACATTGCTTTTTCAGTAGAATATCTTTGAAGACGCGCAATCTGAATCGGTTCTTCGTGCAGGAGATTATAAACACAAGAACCTTCGCACAATTTTTCCACAGGACAAACTTTGGAACAGCTCGCTCCCATAATATTGTCTGTGAAAATCGTATGTGCCGAACCTTTTACATTGTCTGTGGCAATCTGTTTTATAAATTTTGGAATGTTGATATGCGTCGGGCACATCTTGATGCAAGGTGCGTCGTAACACATAATGCAACGATTGGCTTCTATTATTGCACCTTCTCGATTGTCAAATGGCGGATGGATGTCTGTGAAATTTTCCTGATATTGTTCAGTTGTTAAGCGTCTGTTTGCTATCATATTTTCTTAGTTGTCAGTGGTTGATTCTCAGTTTTTTTGACTGATGTTCTATATTATTGGCCAATGGTGATTCTATCTACAATCTGCAGCCCGGCCTGAGTGGAGCTCATTTTTTGCTTGGGAAAAGCTTGGGCAAAAAATAGCGGGAACGGAGGACGGAAAAAGCTGCCATAAAAATTTTTATAATTGGGTCAAATTATCGTAAGTTTCAGGTCGTCTGTCTCTGTAGAACTGCCATTTGGAGCGGACTTCGTCTATCAAATCCAAATCAAATTCTGCAATGAGAAGTTCATCTTTATCTTCAGATGCGCTGGCGAAAATTTCGCCCAGAGGATTTACGAAATAGGATGTTCCGTAGAATTTCCCGAGATTCCAGGGTTTTTCTAAGCCAACTCGATTGATACAACCCATAAAATAGCCGTTGGCAACGGCGTGAGAAGGTTGCTCCAACTTCCACAAATATTGAGATTGTCCAACTGTAGTTGCGGACGGATTGTAAACAATTTCAGCACCGTTGATTCCTAAAGCTCTTGCGCCTTCGGGAAAATGACGGTCATAACAGATATAAACACCTATTTTTGCATATTTGGTCTGGAAAACAGGGTAACCTAAATTTCCAGGTTTGAAGAAATATTTTTCCCAAAATCCACCCGTTTGAGGAATATGATTTTTGCGGTATTTTCCAAGATATTCGCCGTCTGCATCGATAACCGCAGCAGTATTGTATAAAATTCCTGCGCCGTCTTTTTCATAAATCGGAACTATGATGACCATCTGGTATTTCTTAGCATATTCTGACATCAAATCCGTAGTCGGACCAGGAACAGTTTCTGCAGACTCGTACCATTTGGAATCCTGACCGGGACAGAAATATGGCGTATTGAAAATCTCCTGAAAACAAAGAATCTGAACCCCTTTTTCGCCAGCTTCATCGATAAAAGGCAAATGTTTTTCCAGCATCGCCTGTTTTATTTCGTCAATTGTTCCTTCGCCTTCTGTTTTGGCCAGAGACATTTGGATTAATCCTGATTTTATGATTCGAGACATAGTTTATAGTTATGAATTATAAATTATTAGTTTTAAATCTTGTCTGAGACTTTATTACGTTTTATAAACTGTCCGTAACCTTTTTCTATAAGACATTCATTATTATTAATAGCAACTTTTCCACGAAGTAAAACTGTTTTTACTTTTCCGGTAACTTCCCAGCCTTCGTAACCGCTATAATCCACATTCATATGATGGGTCTTGGCAGATAGCGTATGTTTTTCATTTGGGTCGAAAATGACCAAATCTGCATCTGAACCAATAGAAATCGTTCCCTTTTTCGGGTACATTCCGAAAATTTTCGCCGGATTTGTACAAGCCACTTCAACGAATTTGCTTAATGTAATTCTTCCTCTATCAACACCTTCGGAATAGAGTAATTCCATTCGGTTTTCTACAGCTGGATGTCCATTAGGGATTTTGGAGAAGTCATCAATTCCCATTAATTTCTGTTCCCAGAAAAACGGACAATGGTCTGTCGCAACCACATTTACCAATCCCTGATTGATTCCTGCCCAAAGTGTTTCCTGGTCTTTCTTCTCCCGCAACGGTGGTGACATCACCCATTTTGCACCTTCGAAATCCTGTTCGTACAAACTTGCATCAAGAATCAAATACTGAATACAGGTTTCCACAAAAACATGCTGATTTCTTTTGGTTGCATTTCGAACGGCATTCAGAGCGCCTTCGCAAGTGAGATGAACGATATAGCCGGGACAACCAGTAAAATTCGTCATATCCACAAAACGCTCGCTGGCTTCGGCTTCCGTAACTTCCGGTTGAGATAAATAATGGTAAATCGGAGCTCTGTTTCCTTCATTCCTGTTTTTCTGAACCAGATAATCTATCATATCGCCGTTTGTAGCGTGAACATTGATGAGTCCGCCTTGTTCTTTGACTTCTTCCATCAATCCAATCATCTGTCTGTCATCCACCATCAATGCGCCTTTGTAAGCCATAAATGTTTTGAAGGATGTGATACCTTCATCTATAATTTCTTTGATTTCCGGTTTTGTATTTTCATTATAATCGGTAACCGCCATATGAAAGCTATAATCGCCAACCGCATTTCCGTCGCTTCTGCTTTTCCATTCGTCCAAAGCATTTCGCAGGGATTTTCCTTGAGTCTGGAGAATAAAATCAATAACCATTGTTGTTCCTCCAAAAAGCGCAGCACGTGTTCCTGTTTCATAGGAATCACTGGAAAAAGTTCCCATAAATGGCATATCCAGATGAACGTGCGGGTCTATCCCTCCCGGAAAAATTAGTTTTCCGGAAGCATCTATTATTTTATCCGCCTCATATCTTAAATTCTTGCCGATTGCAGAAATCGTTTCGCCTTCGATAAAAATATCGCCGATGAAATTCTCTGAAGCTGTAACAATATTTCCGTTTTTGATTAAAATACTCATATTTAATTATGAATTATTAATGATAAATTACTAATGACGATTTCTTGATTTTTAGTTCTTTATCTCTTGTTTTTCATTAAAATGAAATAAACTACCCCACTGATGAAGAATCCGACAAACCAACCGTAATGATAAAGGTTCGTTAGCCATTCGGGAACTGAGTCTGTGGAAATCAATTTAATAGTTACCAAAAATCCTGGAATATTTGGTAGAATTCCTAAAACCAATGCGATAATAGCTTTGGAATTGAAACCGTTTTTGTAGGAATAAGTTTTGCCTTGTTGATACAAATCCTCCAGAATCAATTCTTTTTTTCTGACGAAGAAATAATCCGAAATCATTATCCCGCCAATCGGACCAAGCAAGCTGGAATAACCAACCAACCAAGTAAAAATGTAACCCGATGGATCAGCAATTAGTTTCCAAGGGCAAATCAACACACCAATAATTCCGGTGATGTAACCGCCAGTTCTGAAACTGATTTTCGTGGGATTAAGATTGGCAAAGTCATTAGCAGGACTTACAATGTTTGCAGCAATATTGGTTGCTAAAGTTGAAATAGCGATGGCCAGCATTGCAACAGTCACGAGAATCTTGTTCTCAAATTTTCCTGCAAGAATAACAGGATCCCAAATCGTAGTTCCGTAAATAATCACGGTTGCAGAAGTTACAACGACACCAATGAAAGAGAAAACTGCCATCGATGGAGGCAAACCAATCATTTGTCCATTGATTTGAGCTTTTTGAGAAGTTGCATATCTTGTAAAATCAGGAATATTAAGAGATAAAGTTGCCCAGAAACCAACCATTCCCGTCAAAGCTGGAAAGAAAAACTTCCAGAATTCTGCTGATGTTTGGAATTTTGAAGGCTGATTAAGAATCTGTCCTAAACCTTCCGTCGAATAAATTGCCCAAAACAACAACGCAAAGGCAGCAACCGGAAGAAACACCGCTTTGAAAACCAATAATTTACGAATACTTTCCACTCCGAAATAAACGACAATCATATTGATTAAAAGGAAAATTAGAAAGCAAGTCAATTCTAAAACTGGTGGAAAGAATCCAACAACTGCAGGTTCAGAAAGTGATGGTATCCAAACTCTCAAGATTTGATAAAGTGAAACACCGCCAATCCAAGTCTGAATTCCAAACCAGCCGCAAGCGACAATTGCTCTTAATAATGCTGGAATATTGGCACCCGCCGTTCCGAAACTTGCTCTTGCAAAAACCGGAAAAGGAATGCCATATTTTGTTCCTGCATGACCGTTTAGAATCATTGGAATCAGAACAATGAGATTGCCAAGAAATATGGTCAATACAGATTGCCACCAGTTCATACCGCCTTCTATCAGGGAGCTTGCCAGCATATAAGTCGGAATACACATTGACATACTAATCCATAATGAAGCGTAATTCCAAGTTCCCCAAGTTCTTTTATTGGGAGAAACCGGAGCCAAATCTTCATTATAAAGTTTCGGGTCAAAAAAAGGATTCTGATTGGTATCTGACATTCTTTAGCTTTGGATTATTAATAAGTCGCTTCGTCCGCAATTTTAAGCGCTTCGGAAATTATTGCCAATCCTTCTTCCATCTCTTCTTTGGTAATAATGAGAGGCGGTGCGATGAAAATGTAACCCCATCTTACAAAAGTGTACATTCCCAGTTCTTTGATTTTTGCAGCCACTTTGTTCATTACTACCATTTCATCCGGTTTTGCGTTAAAAGGCGCCATTGGTTCTTTAGTTTCTCTATTTTTAACCAATTCCAGACAACCGAGCAATCCTGTATTTCTGAAATCTCCAATCGAAGGATGGATCTTCTTCATATCTTCAATTCGGGATTCCAGGTATTTTCCCATTTCTGCGGCTCTTGCTATGAGATTATCCTGCTCATAGATTTTAATCACTTCCATTGCTGCTGCACAAGAAACCGCGTGAGCCGAATACGTTAAACCTAGAGGCAAAACATTATCATCATATTTTGAAGCAATCTTTTCAGAAATCATCACACAGCCCAAGGGCAAATAACCACAAGTAAGACCTTTCGCCATCACAATCATATCTGGGATAATATCGTGGTTCTGGAAACCGAACCATTTTCCTGTTCTTCCGAAACCTGACATCACTTCGTCCATAATTAATAAAATGCCATGCTTGTTGCAGATTTCTCTCACTTTTTTGAGATAACCTTTTGGATATTGCAAGCAACCGGAAGTTCCCGATTCGCCTTCCAGAAGAATTGCGGCAATCGTATTTGGTCCTTCATATTCGATTTGTCTTTCTAAAGATGCAACGGAATCTTTCAGTAGATTTTCTTCGCCATATTCATAACGATAGGCATTAGGCAAATCAAAATGAATAAAATTGGGTGCCTGCTGAGAATCAACAGGAATCTTTCTTGGGTCGCCACCGGCTGAAATAGTTCCGATAGTTGCGCCGTGGTAAGATTGATATCTTGTGAGAATTTTATGTCGGCCTGTGTAAAGTCTGGCTAGTTTAATCGCATTTTCATTAGAAGTTGCACCGCAAACAGTGAAAAATGCCCGATTCAAATCTCCTGGACAAATCTCGGCGAGTTTTTTACCCAAATCGCCACGAACTTTGGAAACACAACTTGGTGAAATAAAAGCGACTGTCTGCATTTGTTTAACCACAGCATCAGTCACACGCTGGTCGCCGTAACCGATATTAGAGTTCATCAAACCAGACGAAAAGTCGATGATTTTCTGGCCGCTGTAATCATAAAGATAAACACCTTCTGCCCTTTCTATCGCAAACGGGTCAATTCCTTTCTGTTTGGACCAAGACATTATCGTGTAATCGAGCGCAGTGTCTATCACTTCCTGTCTGTTGATTTTATTTTCTAATGTATCTGACATTTTAGATTTTAGATTTTAGATTTGAAATTGATAATTCGAGATTTGATTAGCTCATCCAATTGATAGACGCTTCGGGATTCCATTTTGTCGTCATCTTTTTTAGCTTGGTCCAGAACTCGATGGAACTTTTGCCTGTGATATCGCCAACTCCGAATCTCGACTCGTTCCAACCTCCAAAAGAGAAAGGCTCACGAGGAACCGGAACTCCGATATTAACCCCAATCATCCCAGCAGACGCATTCTCCATCACATATCTGGCAAGACCTCCACTTTGTGTAAAAACGGAAGCCGCATTACCGTAAGGATTGGCATTTTCTATTTTCAAAGCTTCATCTATATTTCTGCTTCTGATAATTGAGATGACCGGACCGAAGATTTCTTCTTTAGCCACGGACATTTCGGGTGTTACAAAGTCAATGATTGTTGGACCAACGTAATAGCCATTTTCTTTTCCTTCGACTTTATAATTTCTTCCATCCAATAGTATTTTTGCCCCATCTTTTTCAGCTTGGGTGATATAACCTTCGATTCTTTCTTTGGCAGCTTTGGAAATCACAGAACCAAGATTTTTCCCAGGAACAACATTCTTTGCTTCCTGTACCATTTTTTCTATAATATGGTCGGTTTGTCCTACCGCAATCATCGCAGAAGCGGCCATACAACGTTGACCGGCACAACCCGACATCGATGCCGTTACGTTGGCAGCTGTCATTTCAGGATTGGCATCCGGAAGAACCAGCAAGTGATTTTTCGCACCACCGAGAGCGAGACATCTTTTAAGATTAGAAGTCGCTCGTTGATAGACAATTTTTGCTACTTTGGTAGAACCTACAAACGAAACAGCTTCTATGTCGGGATGGTCGCAGATGGCTTCCACAATTTCTTTTTCGCCGTGTACAATGTTCAGAACGCCGTCCGGAAGACCTGCCTGTTTCAGGAGTTCTGCAATTTTTAAAGCACTTAATGGCACTAACTCTGAAGTTTTCAGAATCATTGTATTCCCTAACGCAATCGCATTCGGGATGGTCCAGTTTGGTACCATCGACGGGAAATTGAAAGGAACAATAGAAGCAACCACACCCAAAGCCGAATGTTCTGTTCTGCATTCAACGCCTTTGCTGACCTCTAGGATTTCGCCTTGTGTTAGTTGAGGAAGCGACACTGCAAATTCTGTCAACTCAATGCTTTTTTCAATTTCTGCTCGTGCTTCATCGAAAGTTTTACCATTTTCTTCCTGAATTAATGCTGATAACTCAGCCATATTCTGTTCTAAAAGTGTCTTGTATCTGAAAAATACCTGAACTCTATCCTTAATTGGTGTTTTCGACCAAGTTTTGAAAGCTTCCTTTGCTGCAGAAACTGCATTATCCAAATCTTCTCTTGAGGAAACCGCCACTTCAGCAATCACTTCTCCTGTCAACGGAGATTCTACATTCAGCCAGCGGTCGGAGATTGTATCCACAAAGGCTCCATTAATATAATTTTTAGCTTTTCCGTATTTATTTGACATTTTTAGTATTTATTTAATAACGTTTTTAATAAAAGCTAAACTAATAAACAATTTTTAAATATTGCAATTTTGACTTTAATTTATAATGATTCTAATATAATTTGCAAAAATTTGGTATTTTTGTGTAAAATTTACTTTTCAATGGAAAACAAACTGGACGAATTAGACTATCTGATATTGAAAGAACTTCAAAAAGACGGACGTGCATCTTTCACGGAAATAGCCGATAAACTCAAGGTTTCTATAAGCAATGTAAGAACGCGTGTCACCAAATTGATAGAAGAAAAGACCATCCAGATTGTGGGAAGGATCAATCCGCAGAATGTCGGCTTCAACGCCTACGCTAATATTGCAGTTTCCGTACGTCCGGCTAATCTGATTCCAAATGTTATTGATACATTGATGAAAATGCCAGAAGTGAGTTTTCTCGCCAATACAGCGGGGGAATTTGACATCGAGGTAGATATTATGAGTAAGAATAACGAACAACTTCATCAATTGGTAAATCAGAAAATTGCGAAGATAGAAGGTGTTTTCCAAACCAAAACTACGCTTTATATGAAAGTCCATAAGTATGCGCAACCTGATCTGGATTTGGTAAAATAAAATACCTTAACCTTTATTATTTAAACAAAAAAATTGAGCAAATAGTGCTCAATTTTTCAACATAATTTATTGTATTATTTTATTTGACAGCCGATCTGGCTTTTTCGGATTCCATCAGATGATGTTCTAGTGTCGGAACCGTTTTAGCCGCGAAGGACTTCAGAGAAGCTTCTGTTCCTTTGGATGCCTCTTCTTTGAATTCCGCAATATCCTTTTTATGATCACTTACCATCAAATCGGTGTAGGCGTGGTCAAAATCGGTTCCTTTTTTAGTTTTTAAGTCATCGTATTTTTTCTGCTGATTTGCATCCATAGTTGTTGGCAACTTGTAGCCTGCTGCGGTCGCCCATTGTTTAAGTTCGTCATTGGCTTTGCTGTGGTCTTTTACCATCATTGCTCCCAATGATTTTACACTGGCTTGGCTGGCATTGGAAGCAGCCAACTGGCCCATCATCACTTCCATCATACCACCTTTTGCAGCGGCATCAGCAAATTTCTTATCCTGGTCGCTTAGATTACCGCTTGTACTATTTCCAGTCGCAGTTGAGTCTGTAGGCATCGTTGCAGTATCCATATTCGATGCAGCGGAATCATTAGGCATCACAACAATACTGTCGCCTGTGGTGTCCATTGTCTTTGTTTCATTTTTGTTGCAAGCCATTAAGGCCGTGACAGTCAAAATGCTTAAAATTGAATTTCTCATAACAATATTTTTTTGGTGTTTGATATCTACAGAGTTTACAATTTGCCTGCCAAATAATTAATTATCAATAATTTATAAATAAAAAAGGAGAGAAACAAATTTGAGCTGCTTCCCTCCGGTTTTATATAATAATGTATGGATTGTCAGAAAAGAGGACATTGCTGCCCTCCTTATCAAAAAAATCTAATAAACTATGAACTAGATTCCTACGAAATTTTACATCAAAGTTTTTGCCAAAATTATCATTGGTTTAAATGAAATTGTAATTATTGTAGCACACATTATTTATAATCCATGAGACAACCTTTTTTATTATATCATCATTTTACGAAATTATTATAAAATATAGCATTATTTATACAGATGTTTACTTAAACATATTTATGGTCTTAAAATTGATATTACAAATCAAATACAATTCACTATTTGATTTTAACTTTAATATCTCTTGCATTATGATATTTGATAAAAACTATTTAAAACCGAGCAATGACAGCTCCTATTTCGTTTACCAAGAAGAGCAAGAAGATTCCAGTTTTAACAATCCATACAACGATAATCCATATATGATCAGCTCTTTACAAAAACTCAAAAGACATATCAAATGCAAAAAGAAACAGGCTGCGATTGATTCCTGTTTGGACGATTATAAAGATGAAATGGTTGAAAACCCTCAAATCAATCACGCTTTTGAAACGGATGATATAGAAAAACCGAAAGCCTCTATAACAGATTATGCCAAATCTTCTTACCAGAAGGTAATAAAAGATCTGGAGAATATTCAAAAACTACTGGATCAGTTTAATATCAATGAAGTTCGTCTTTAGTTAGTTTGAAATAGATCATAAAAAATCCCTAAAGAGTATTTCTTCAGGGATTTTATTTTTTTGAAAGATAATTGATTATAGGTTCTGATCTTCATGCTTACCTTCTTTTATTTCCTCTACCATTTTGGCATTGAATGCCGGCAAATCCTCTGGTGTACGGCTGGTAACCAAACCATTATCCACCACTACTTCACTGTCTTCCCAGATTGCACCTGCATTTTTTAAGTCGATGCTGATGGATTTTACTGAAGTCATTTTTCTGCCTTTAACTGCTTCTGCACTGATCAAGATTTGAGGTCCGTGGCAAATAGCGGCAACTGGCTTGTGCTGCTTGAAGAAATCCTGAACAAAAGCAATTGCTTTCTCATTGGTTCTCAATTGATCAGGATTGATAACACCGCCTGGCAGAACCAAGGCATCATATTCTGATGCTGAGACCTCATCCAAAGTTTTATCCACATCATATTCTTTTCCCCAGTCTTTCTCTGCCCATGATTTGATGGTTCCTGATTTTGGACTGATGATGTGGGTGATAAATCCAAACTGTTGTAAATAATCTTTAGGTGATTTCAATTCGATTTCTTCGAAGCCATTCGTTGCGAGTATTGCAATTTTCTTAGACATAATATTTATTTTTTGTGATTAATATAATGCCACTAAAGAAAATATGATGCCGAGCGAGGTTAATGAAATTATAAAACTTTGTTAAAGGCCACAGGTTTTAGATTTAGGTCTTAGGTTTTATAGGAAAGCGGTATGGAATGTTTAAATTTGAGACAAAAAAAACAGAGCTATGACAATAGAAGATTTGGTGGGCAGTTACACGGTGGAAGGCAGTAATCAAGATGAAAATGTGATTGCTTATCACGGCGTATTGTCTCTAAGCCTTGATGCAAACAACCGAATGGTAGCGAGATGGACTATTGGTGATCACATACAAAATGGGACTGGCTTTTTTAAAGATCAGATTCTCGTGATTAATTTCAATTATGAAGGAGATGACGACCAACTTTACAAAGGTGTTGCTGTTTACCGTTGTCTAAGCAAAGATATATTGAATGGTTTTTGGTCTGAGAAGCATGGCAATCCTCTATATCTTGGCAGCGAATATTGTATTAGAATTCCAAATCCTGAGTTTTTGAATTAATCTGTAATTACGACTGAAAAGAAACAATTCTAAATCTGTCGTGTAGTGAAAAATATCGGGAACTTACAGTAACAACATCATTAATCATTATATAAGCTTATTCTCTGCTGCTATTTTCACCAGTTCTATCATATTTTTAGCTTTGAACTTTTGCAGGAGATTTCTGCGGTGGGTTTCTACAGTTATGACTGAAATGAATAGCTTTTCACCAATCTCGACAGACGTATATCCATCCGCAATAGCTGAGAGAATCTGTTGTTCACGCTTGGTTAATCTGGGAAGTTCAAAGTTTTCTGAGGAAACACTCAGCATAATATCCTGAACTTCTTTACTGAGAGCCAAATCACCATTGATGGCTTTGTCTATGCATTCTGTTATTTCCTTTGGGTTGGCGTTTTTGAGGATATAACCATTACCTCCATTCTCCAAGAAGCGGAAAATAATACTACGTTCTGCCTGATTGCTAATGCCGATAACAATGGTTTTGGGCAGCTTTTGCTTGATGCTTTTACAAAAGTCGAGACCGCTGCCGTCATTTAGAACAATATCCAGCAATACCACATCCACTTTGTTTTCCTGAATAAAATCCAGAATAGCAGAACCTTTGGTAAAGGAAAATATCTGAAACTTATCATCCTGCTGCAAGAGTGATTTCAGGCCTTCCAATATCATCGGGTGGTCATCTACAATAGCTAGATTGAGTTGGTTTTTGTTATACATAACATTCTACGTTTATGGTGGTTCCTTCGCCTTTTACCGAATGAATATCTACTTTTCCATTGATCAGGCGAACCCGGTTTTCAATATTCTTTAAACCTAATCCGTAAGTGATTTCGGATGAGTCGAAACCGACACCGTCATCTTCTACAGTCAAAATAAGTGTATTATCATTCTGACTGATTTGAACAATCACATTATTGGCCTGCGCATATTTGATGACGTTACTGATACTTTCCTGAGCTATACGATAGAACCCCAGTTGGATCTGGAAAGGAATATTATCAGACACATCAAAGGCTTCAAACTGAATCAAGAGGTGTTTATGTGTCATCGATTCGCAGAGTTCTTTCAGAGCAGTTTCCAATCCTAAATTTTTAAGTGTCTCAGGCATCAGATTTCTGGAGATTCTTCTCATTTCCGATATAGATTTATCAATCTTCTCAACAATACCGGTTGATTCGTAAGTCTCGTTAGAAGAGATGGACATTCTGATGTTCGCCAACATCCCACCCATACTGTCGTGGAGATCCTGGGCAATGCGTTGTCTCTCCTGCTCTTCACCTTGCAGCACAGCTTGCGTCGCTTCGTATTTTCTTTCGTTCTCTATGTGTACAAGATCCTGCTCGTGGCTGATGCTGATCTGTTGATTCAGTTTTTGCTGTTTTCTGTAGGTCAGATAGATCAGCACTGCGATGATGAGACTTAAACCTAATGCAATTGCCAGGATTGTAATACGCAGGTTTTTATTTTTGGTCATCAACTCATTTTCCTTTTTCTCCTGCTGTAGCTGATTGATAGTTTTTTGTTTTTCAGATGTCTTATGCAGGATTTCGTATTCATTCATTTTTTGGAGAAGCTTTTGCTGATTCATGCTGTCCCCCAGATCATTGGACTTTTTCATCCATTTGTAAGCTTCTTGGGATTGGCCCAGAACGTCATTCACCGCAGCTAATTGTGTATAAGTAATCCTTCTGTTGAGAGCCTCTTTGCTCAGTATATTTTCTTTGAGAATCTGCTCCAACTGCTGTTTGGCTTTCACATAATCCTTCTGCATCAGATAAACATTGTACATTCTGAAATACATCATGTGCAAAATCTTTAACTGATGCTTAGCTTTAGCTAACTTCACGCCAGCATCCAGACTGCTGAGCGCTTTTGGATAATCCTGCTTTGTTGTATAATACATCGCTTCCTGATAGTAGTAATTGGAATAATGCTGAGAATTGGGATAATTTTGAAGCATCGCTTTGGCTTTATCCAGATAGACCTTTGCCGTTTTGCTATCAGGCTTATAGCAATAGTTGCTCACGAGGTTGAGATAGGTAATCAGATGAACGGTCTTACCCGCGGGAATTTGCTTCAATACTTCTAAAGCTTTTTTGTGGTACTCTTCCGCTTTGTCCAGTTGCGCTACCGACATAAAAGTCAGTCCCAATTGGGTATAGCTGTATGCAAGCAATTCGGTATTTTTAGTTTTCTCACTTAGCGGAATGCATTTCTCAGTCAAAGCCTTAACCAAGAAATCATAACTCTTATCTTCTATTTGGATATAAGCTTCATTGTATATTGCTTTTATCAGGATGCCTGAGTTTTTGGCATCATTCTGTAAAAGTTTTATCGCCTGCTCATAATGTTTCTTAGCATCTGTTCTACTCCCTTGATTGGTAGAGAAAACACCTTGATAATAGTCCAGCAGACCTTTTGGCAAGCGTTGCTTTTTTGGAGAATTTAAAACCGTATTTAGAGCCTGTACGCTTTTCAGACTGTCAGTCACTGCCCAATATTCTGATAACAACAGGTAGTTCTGCAGAACAATTTTATCGTCCTTACTTGTTTTGATGTTATGATTAATCTGATCCAGATACCTGACTTCGTCTATCGGAATCAATTGCTGTGCTTTGAAGACATTAGTCAAAAGCAAAAACACCAGTAATAAAAATGTATTTCTGAACATCATTCCCTAATTATACTACAAATATCTAAATAAAAAAAACGCTGTATCCGAGCGACACTCAAAATCATGGTAAACCATTAGAAATAAAATCATCGTTTCTGATGATTGCCTCCCCAAGCCATTCTGCAGAAATTTGTGTTTCACTAACCTATAAAAATAATATTATGAAAAAGATAAGCACAAGGATTGCACTTTACGGCTTTTTATCTGTGATGGCTTTCGGAACTGTACTGACAAGCTGCAGCAAAGATGATGACGATGTTGCAGAAGAGGCAATAGGACAAACAAGCCATTATAAAGTTACTGTAACCCTTGAAAATGTTAACCCAGATGATGATTTCGTATCTGTAAGCTTAGCAGGCGGATCAGGCGGTACAAAGACTGATGTCTGGAAAGTAAATGGCGTAGTAAGAACAGGCGAATCAGCTATTGGTCTTAATGATAATGACTTTGCAGGCGCTACTAAAACCTATGTTATTGAAACTACTGAACCCATCAGAGCATTTGCCAACGGTGTTCAAATCATCAATTACGGCGCTCCAATGACTGTTAAATACAAAATTGAAAAAGGGAGCAAGGTAGAAATTAACGAAAATCTAACCTTAACCGGAGATGGCGCAGACTTCACAAAACAATATTCTTTCTAAACACAAATCTCTTATATAGCTTTGGTTTCCTAATACCAAGTGCTTATTCTATAAAAATCCTGAGCTACATTCTCAGGATTTTTTTTGTGGGTATATGTTCTACTAATCAATGTAAGTTTTTGATATTTTGAATGAAATCATTAAAATTTTATTATTATGGAAAAGTTACAGACTCCATCTTGGGCGGTTACTGGACATACCTGACGTATCGTGATTGCTAATGTCTTCGGGATCGAAATATCCAGAATACGTCCGAAGAAAAATGATAAGCCCGCAACGCCTAAACAAGCTCTGGTGAAAGAACACATGAAGCTTTCTGCTCTTTTTATCTCCGGCTATAAATCTTTTGCCAGTCAATATTTTGGTGAGCGCATCGGATTGAAATCCCGGTATAACCTGGCGATGACCAATATAATGAATGCTTACCACATTGATTTTATCGCGCTAAGTATTGACCGCACTAATGAAGAATTATGTTCTCCAAAGGTGACCTTCCGGAAGTACCATTAAGCGGGCTAAAAAAAGGCTGAAAGATGCGACCAAAACCAGTATCAATGCAACAAAAATAAAAAAGAACATAAGCAGTGTTTTCGTGGTTAGATTAGTTTTAAATCAATCAAAAAATCTGATGCAGTAATCATTCCAAAATTCTATGCGTCAGTTCGAGTAGTTTCGAGCAGAGCGAAGAAAATGTATCGAGAACCTTGCGTGTACAAAACCAGAAAGCACCTTCGATCAACGGTTCTCGATATGTCTGCTTGCGCAGACTACTCGCACTGACGGTAGTGAGATCAACATTGTGTGTTTTAGATGCCAAAGTTGACAAACAAACTGAATCGGGATTTGGCTTCGATGTCGCCGCCTGCCAATTGGGTGTAAGCGGGTAACATCAGCTCACTTCCAAGGCTGAACTTTTTGTAAGACACTTCAAATCCTAGCTTGCCGTACAAGGCACTCCCGGAGGTTCCGGGCATCACTTCGCCAAACTGTTTGTTCCAGTCATAAACTTCGCCCTGCAATCCGAATTTTCCGGAGAAGATGCTGTTGTCATTGCGCCACAGTCGATAAAATCCTGTTGCGGCATAATTCCACTGGTTACCGAACTGGTAGTGTTTTTTGTTTTCGGTTTTGATGATATAATCCGTGTTCAGCATCAGCGCCAAGCGGTTTTTCTGGAATTTGTAACTCAAAGCCAATTGGTAATCCCAACTCCCTGTTCCCAACTGAAAACTCGGGTTAATGCCTGTAATTCCTTTCTCATCAAATTTCCCTAATGGAATTTTAACCCCAACGCCACCATTCAGCTGATGGTAGTCGTTTTTAGATTTGAGGATTTCATAGATTCCCATCACGCTGGCATCTCCAATGCCACTGATTCTGATGTCGCCCTGCAAAGTTTTTTTCTCGTGAAACTGAAACGGAAGACTTGCATATAAACTCAGTTTCTGAGTTACCGGAATCTTGCCCCAAACCTGAATGGTATTGAAATACTGATTCTGCGTCAAATCCTGCGTGAACAGGTTTTCTTTGGCTTTGTAATGTTGCGCAAAATATTTGATACCGATGAATTGCGGATTCAGTAACGATTCGAAGCCAGAGGAGCCATTGCCCGCAGCACAACCACAGGCGTCGCAGAAGAATTCTTCGTATCTGGACAGATGCTTTATTTGGTTTTGGTATTGAGGAATATAAAGGCTGTCTGTATTGGCTTTTACGAGCTGAGACAGGATAAAAATGTATATAAATAGGATTGATTTTTTCATAGTTGATTTTTATTTAACCACAAAAGACACAAAGGTTCTGAAAGCTTTTGAACACAAAGCGTAAAAAGGTTCTTTTTTAAATGCTATTAATAGGTTCACAAAGGCGCTTTACTTAGATAAGGTTGATTTAAGGAGAGCTAATCTATTTTCTTTTGTGCCTTTTGTGGTTTAAATTATTCTGAGAATTGTTTGTTGGTTAAAAATTGTTGATCGCTGAGAGTTTTCAGGAACGCGATGATGTACTGTTTTTTCAAGGCACTCATCGGGATACCGATATGGCCGTTCTGTTTTAGAATCGGATCAAGGTTAGGTTGGTTCTCTACATTATCCGAATAGAAATTGAGCACAGCATCCAGAGAATAGAAACGGCCATCGTGCATATAAGGCGCGGTATATTCTACATTTCGGAGACTTGGCACCCGGAATTTCATATTGTCATTCCAGTCCAGTGTCACACGGTATCTGCCACGGTCGTCATACTGCGCGTTGTAGTACATCCCGGTATTTCGATAGCTTTCATCGGTAAACAATTCACCCGAATGGCAACTTGCACATTTGGTTTGAAACAATGCCATCCCTTGCTTTTCTTCATTGGTGAATGTCGCTGTTCCTTTTTTCATTTTGTCATATTTGGAATCCGCGGAAATCATTGTGACCATAAACTGGCTCAAAGCTTTCAAGACTCTTTCGCCCGTGATATTATCGTCACCATAAGCTGCTTTGAACAGCTTTTTGTAATTGGCATCCTGACTCATCTTCGAAACCACTTCGGGCAACGAACTGTCCATCTCGAAATCTGTGGTGATGGGTACCAAAGACCGCTCATCCAGATTGTGACTCACGCCATCCCAAGTATAGTTTTTTAAAAATGCCATATTCTGGATCGCTGGCGCATTTCGCATTCCTAATTTGTCATCAATCCCATGGCTTACCGGATGCCCGTGATGCGTGAACGCATATTCCTGAATGTGACAAAAACCGCAGGAAATGGTATTGTTACGGGACAATTTGCCTTCATAAAATAATTTCCTCCCCAAGGCCACACCATTCACCGTGATTGGGTTTTTATCGGTATCAAATGCCAAAGCAGGAAAGTTGGTGGGAATCTCAAGATTGTATGCTTTGTCTTCTTCAAACACTTCGCCCACATATTCATCTTTGCAGGACATCACAGCCAGTAAAAGTACAAGGAAACTAATCCAAAGAGAACGCAATCGCTCTCTCTGGAATTGTCGATTTAAGTTAATCATTATGAACGTGGTCTACTTTGAACATATTGATGATGTTGTTGCTCACATTCACTAAATGTGCGCTGCTCCCCATCGCCATATTGTTGGAAGCATCCAATGACAACGTAGTTTTCCCGCTCAAGTATTGATTGAAATCTGCCAGAATATGAATAGAAGGCGTGATCTCTTTGCTAACTCTGGCCGTGGTTGGCAAATCCAGAACGACTTCTCTGTAAAGGTTTGCGGTTCCGTTTGAAGAAGCATCTCCCATATTGCCACAATGGTTCATAAACTCTGTATCAGGCGCAGATGTTCCGTACTTCCCTTCCAGTTTTGTGAAGATGTAGCCGGCAGCCCATGACCAGGCCATCCCTTCTTGCTTGGCTTTTTCCCAGAACAGACCTTGACCACCCTGACCAATCAGATATGCGGTTGGGCTGATTCCCAAGCCCAATTTGATTTTCTTGTAATTGCCTTTTGGGATTTCGGTGAGGTTAATAAAGACGATTCCAGCTTTGGCTTTTTCCTGATTGATGATGAAAGCGCCTTTGTCAGGATTGTTGTAATTGTATTTGAATTCCGTTCCGTTTTCATCGATGAGTGAGATGTTGCTGATGATGTATTTTAGGGTTGAGAACTGGTGTTTCTGTCCTTTGGCTGAGGTTTGTGTGGTTTGGTTAAGGACAATATCCCCCAAATTATTAAAGCCATTCTCGAATTTAACCTGAAGATTTCCCGGTGTGGAGTCCTGGATATGTTCATCATCGTTGTTGCTGCAAGATGAAATGGCTAATAATGAGATGAATAATATAGATAAGAATTTATAGATTTTCATTGGTTTAGATTGTTGTTAAATTGTTGATTTGTTAATTCGATGAACGGTTGATTTCTTAAGATGCGATGCATTTTAATACAATTATTCAAAGTTTTTTTTAAGCGATTGACATTTTTAGGGCACAGGTTTTTGATTTTGTCAAATGGTTCTATTTGATTCAATCTTTAATGTAAAGACTGTTGTTTTTTGCTGAAATGTGACTATTGTGCTCTGCTGCGATAGGGATGGTAACGGTTATCCTTTTTGTCTTGACTGAAAGGTCTTTTGATAGACATCATGTCGATAAGACAAAAAGATATGAGTTTCCAGCCCGACCCGAGCGGCTGGTTTTAGCGCTGGAGAGGGAATCGCCCAACTAAATATTTATGGTAATCTAAACCATGGGAGGTCTGAAAATGTGTTTCAGGTACAGATAAGAATAATCTGCGGTGTGTGTTAGAATTGGGTTAACAAAGAATCTTTGCGCTACCGTTCTGACTGCAGAAATCTCAACAGGAATGTAGCAGTCGATGATTTTCTGTGTAGGATTTTTGGACTTGGAATCTTCTGAACTGTTTTTAGCAAGCTCTTTTCCGAGGTAACATTTTCCGTTACAATGCAGCTCCGGTTTTTTCTTGTTGATGCACAAAACTTCTGAAATGTAGCCATAGTTTACCGCATAATCTATCAATGGCAACACAGGTTTGAGCACCAGATAAAAGACGAGTAATAGGTTACAGATGAGTTTCAAGAACTTGTTTTGAGGATTTTAAAAAGCACAGACGAGCTGTGCTTTTTTTTGAAATGTTGAGGTTGTTATTTTATAGCTTCCTCATATCGTTTGCTGATTTCTTTCCAGTTGGTCACGTTCCAGATTGCAACCAAGTAATCCGCTCTTTTATTCTGATATTTCAGATAATAAGCGTGTTCCCAAACATCAATTCCAAAGATAGGTGTTCCTTTTACCTCAGCGATATCCATCAATGGATTGTCCTGATTTGAGGATGAATTCACTGCCAGTTTTTTATCAGCTGTTACCACCAACCAAGCCCAGCCAGAACCGAAACGGTCCGCGCCAGCTTTGCTCAGTTTCTCCTTCAAAGCATCCAAACTCCCGAAAGAATCATTGATGGCTTTGGCTAATTTGGCAGAAGGCTGAGTGTTTTTCTCAGGTGTCAAAACTGTCCAGAACAACTCGTGGTTGTAGTGTCCGCCAGCGTTGTTTCTAACTGCAGGACTTTCTTTGGAAATGTGGGAAAGAATCTTTTCCAAACTTTCTTTTTCTAATGGCGTTCCTGCAATGGCTTTGTTCAGATTCGCCACATAAGCTGCTGCGTGTTTGGTGTAATGGATTTCCATTGTCTGTGCATCTACAGAACCTTCCAAAGCGTTGTAAGCATAAGGAAGTGGCGTTTGCTTGAATTGTGCCGCTGCAAAAGTCGCTGCAGATATCGCACCTGCCAGAAATATTTTCTTGATTTTCATAATAACTTTTTTAGTAATTAGACATTTATTTATTTTAATAATTTTCCGATATCTTCTATTAATTTTTCCCTGTCAGGATGGTATTTTCCTCTCAGATTGGTTTTAGTTCCAGCTTCATCTTCGTAATTCAGTCCAGAATAATAAAGAATTGGCATATTGTTCTCATCGAACCGGCAACGGAGATTCCCTTCCTTGTCCACCAAAGCAATCATCCCACTATGATTTAAGCTTTCTGAATCATCTTCTTTATCGCCGACATAGATATCAAACTTATCCGCTAAGTTACCGATATAATCCCGGTTGCCCGATAGAAAATGCCAATTGGGCGACTTGGCACCAATCATTTTGGCGTGGTTTTTAAGAACTTCCGGTGTGTCGTTGGTTGGGTCTATACTGATGGAGATGATTCCGAAATCCGGATTATTGATTTGCTCATCGATGTATTTCATATTCGAATTCATCACTGGACAAATCGTGGGACAACGGCTGTAAAAGAACTCTACGAGATAAACTTTTCCCAGCATATCTTTATCGGTAATTTTCTTAGAATTCTGGTCTGTGAGCGAAAATTCCGGGACTTTCATTACTGTGTAAAGACTCTTTTTGAAATAGCTCATCCCAATTCCTATCACCAAAAATAATACCGCAAAAACTACGATTGGCAGAATCAGTTTGCTTTTCTGAAAAGATTTCTGTGGCTTTCTGTAACTCATTTCAACGCGTATTTGGCAGGACTTTTCTTGAATTCTTTTTTACAATGGTCGCTGCAGAAACCATAAGTTTTGCTTTTGTAAACAGCAGTGTCTTTTAGGAATTCGCCTGTTTTCATATGACAAACAGGGTCGTCGGCGTTTACTACTTTGATTCCTTTGAGGTCGGTTTTAGGTTTCATTTTCGAAACCTGTTTTACTTTGGGAGTTTCCTGTGCACAGGATAATGCAGATACTGAAAGCAGTATCATTAATATCTTGGATTTCATTTTTTGAAATTGGATTTAATTATTTAAATTAAAATTTTTGAACACAAAGGACACGAAAGATTTTAACAATCTAAATGCTTTAAGGTTCACAAAGGCGCTTTGCTTGGATAAGCTTTTGTACTCAAATTGATTGATACAAATGTTGCTATCTGCTAAGTTTAGAAATTACTAAAATAATTAAACCAAAGGTGGATGGAAGATTCTCGAGGTTAATGAGAATGTGTAGAATTGCGACAGAAAAGAATTCTGTTTGAGATTTTGAAGATTGAAACTGCCATTATTCAAAACTGTGAAAACATTGCCAACAGTGAATAATTCTGAGAAAACTGAAAGCTTCAATTGGTCTTGCTTAGCTGAGTTTTGGGAAGATTTGGAAAGTTCTTTGGCTAAGTAACACTTTCCTTTACAGTTCATTTCTTTTTTAGCTCTGTTTTCGCAAAGGTTTTTGGTGATGTAACTGTAATTCACAGTATAATCTATCAACGGCAAAACGGGACGTAATGCGATGGTGAAAATAATGAATATAGAAATGAATGCTTTCAACACAACAAAAATAGTGCATTCGGTTTGAATGACCAATGATATTTGACAGTAGATTATAAAACGTGGTTAATTTTTAGGTCGTACCTACGGCACTTTAATTCCTTTCTTAAAATACCTTTCTATTAACAGGTCGCTCGTACCAAGCTTTTGATAATCAACATTAAAAAGCAAAAAAGATCAGAAGAAAACTCCTGACCTTTTGTTATGATTTGAAAACTGATTAATCAACAATCACTTTCGTGCTGCCAGATTTTGTTTTCACAAAATAAACACCTTTAGAAAGCTTTTTCAAGTTGATTTTTTCGTTGTTGTTCACGTTATTAACTGTTTGAACCAATTGTCCGTTGGCGCTGTAAATCTGCACGGTTTCGTTCTTAGCGATTCCGCTGATGTACAACTCGTTGTTTTTAACAGGATTTGGATAAACAGCCAGTTTTTTGTTATTAGCTCCAGATTCTGCAACTGCCATTTTTGAATAACAAGTCCAAGAAAGGTCGTCAAAAGATACCCTGTTGCTACTTGTGTCATCTACTAATTCTATCACGACATCTCCTTCTACATCAATATTAGAAACAGTGAATGTTCCAGTCGTTTTAGAATAAGGAATTTGTCCTTTCACAATACCATTCACTTTCAAAGTATAGTTACCTGCAGAATCACTGAAAGGCAAGAACGTCTTAACTGTCAATGAACCAATACCTCCAGTGATTGTAGAAGATTTTAATGAACCTTTTTTAATACAAATCGCTTTGTTGCTATCTCCGGCAATGTAAACCGCTTTGTCTGCTCTACCATTGGTAACAGTCCAAAGGATATTCTTGTTAGACCATTCAAAATTGGCGTAAGAAGAACCGCTTGCTCCAACATTTTCAAAATCTTCTGTTCCACAAGATGTCCCAGTTCCCGGAGTTGTTCCGCTTTCTGTCGTTGCCTCGACTGATGAACTATTAGCAGATTTGTTTCCAGCAAAATCTTTAGCTACTACGTAGAAAGAATAAGTTGTTGCTTGCGCAAGACCTGTTACAGTTCCACCGTTAGTAGATACAGACATTTTATATGTATCGTTCATATAGATATCATAGCTGTTCACGCCAACATTATCCATAGAAGCGGTCCAAGATAAAGAAACACTTGATGATGTTTTTCCAGAAACAGTTACATTAGTTGGCACAGTAGGAGCTTCAGTATCTCCAGTTGTACCACCATTGAAGGTATCTGGCCAGGTATTCTGAGCAGCCGGACCGCCCCAAATTACTGTTGCCAAATATGGATTATCTATGAATGGATTTCTGTTCTTTTGTGTATTTGCTACCACATTGTTTCTTTGTATTTCAAAATCTGAAACTGGATCTTCAACATTCCATTTCAAAAGAATATCCGGGAAGTCAGAAGAATAAGTAGAAGGATTCATTGTGATGTTCAATGGCAGACATCTTGAGTTGTATCTCACATACATATACATCAAAATTCTCGCAACATCACCTCTCCATTCTTCTCCAGGAAACCAACCTCCACGGCTCGTTTTGTACGCTGTAGCTCCAGCGCCGTCATCAAACAACAAACTTCCTCTTGTACTGTTCAAAGTATTGTCTGCAGGACGAAGGTGGTGACCGTCTGCTCCAGGACCAGAAGTTCCCAAGTTAGGCGTTCCTTTAGATTTAGCATAAACGTGTTCGCGGTTCCAAGAACTGTTGATAGGTCTGCTTCTCTGGTGTGTTCCAGAAGCCTGAGAACCATAAATCAACAATAGATTGGACGGATTTTGAGGATCAACATCACTGGTTTTCATCAGCGTTTGCAACTCGCTGTACGAAATGGTTTTCGTGTGTGTTGTCGTAATAAGTGTTGCAAGTTCGCTTTTTAATTCATTCTTTGTTTTGCTGAAGTTAACTCCCGAATAATAAGACGGAGCCGACTGGGCAAATGTAAAGACTGAAATAATACCTGCAAAAAAGGAAACTTTTAGCTTCATAAGAAAATATTTAATTATTTTTATAACTCTTTATAATCGTATTTTGATAAATCAAATCAAATGGATGATCTTGAATAGTTACGGAAACTTTATTTTCAAATTCAAGGAAAAAATGGTCATCAAATCCGTAAAGTTTAGCCGGAAATTGATCTTCATTCACTGAACTGGAAACTTCTATATCAATCCCTTTTTCTAATTCTTGTTCAGAAAAATTGATATTGTTCAATTCTAAATTTCCATCAAGCCTAATAACACTCGTCAAAAGTCCTGGATGTGAATCTCCTGCGCCAACTAAAAGTCTGTTTTCCTTTTCATCTATGCTGATGACATACAAAGGTTTTTTTTTCCCGCCGACGTTGATTCCTTTTCGTTGTCCAATCTTAAAATTTTCAATTCCCGGATGTTCGCCTACCAAAAAACCATCAAATAATGAATACTCTTTTTTCTTGGATTTCCAGATGAGTTCATCTTTTTTTGAATGAAATATGGGTAATTCTCTATTATAGATTGGAGAACTTGCAGGTATTTCAACTATTTGGCCTTTTTTGGTCATCAAGAACTAAATGATTTATTATTATCAAAACCCCTTTTTGTTCGGGGGCGCTAATATAGAAATTTATATTTAAACAAGGTGTAACTTATTATTAATTTCGAATTATTAATAATAAATTAACTTTTACAGAATATTTGGTAATAATAATGAAGAAATAAATATGAAAAATTAAAATTCAGGAAACTCCACTTTGAAGCCAATTCCACGTACAGAATAGAATTTGATTCTTTCATCTTTCTGGAAATATTTTCGCAATCTGGTCATAAAAACATCCAGACTTCTGCCCAGAAAATAATCATTTTCTCCCCATAGCGTTTCCAGGATTTCTTTTCTGTTGATGATTTTCTGATTATTTTTGGAGAGCAAAAGCAACAGTTCCGATTCTTTCTCCGTTAACTGAATGGTGTCATCTTGGAAAAGCAATTGAAACTGTGATGGTATGAAGGCATAATTGCCCAGTTTGACAATTAATTTAGTTGAAGATTCGTTTCTTTTGAGGATATTTTTGATTCTTAAAATCAGTTCTTCCGGCTCGCAGGGTTTTGTGATGTAATCGTCTGCGCCCAATTTCAGACCCAGAATTCTGTCAATACTTTGACCTTTTGCCGTGAGAAATAAGAATGGAATATTAGAAGTTTTTCTGATTTCTTTAGACAATTCGAAACCATCAATTACAGGCAACATCACATCCAAAATCGCTAATTGGTATTGCTCCAATTGTTTTTTGTTTTTCAGGATTTCTTCAGGATTCGGAATCCAGGTGACTTCGAAATCAGAAAATTCCAAATACTGTTTCAAAACCATTCCCAAGTCCTGGTCGTCTTCTATTAATACAATTTTAGGCTTCATTTGGGATTGTTATTTTAAATGAAACGCCTTTTTGTTTTGGATTTACTTCGATATCGCCTTTGTACTTATCCACGATTCTTTTGACCAGAAAAAGTCCGACGCCCAGACCGTTGACGTGCAGATTTTCATCTCTCGTTATGCGGTAATATTTCTCAAAAATATTTTGCTTTTCTTCTTTCGGGATTCCGATGCCGTCGTCGGAAACTTCTATTTCAATCAATTTATTAGCTTTAATAAAAACCTCGATTTCCTTTGCTCCGTATTTTGAAGAATTATCAATCAGATTATCCATAATTTGTTTGAAATCATTTTGAAACAACGATTTGTTCTCAGTAAAATCCAATTTAATTTTGAAATCGATTTTATCAAATGACTTTTTAACTTCAGAAAAGTAGTTTTTAATTTCTTTTTCATCCATCAAAACATTATCAGAATCATTGTTGTGAATAGAGGAAACAATATTTTCCAAACGCTTGATCTGACGTTCCAGCAAAGCTTTGGTTTCGGAATCAGAAGATTGGGCAATGGAGAATTTCAAAGTTGTAATCGGCGTATTTAGTTCGTGAGCGATGGAATCTATTGTTGTGTGAAGTTGCGAGATTTTCTTTTCCTGACGATTCAGATTTTTAATACTGTTTCGGAATAAAATGACAATCAGAAGAATAATTAATAAACTGATGAAGACCAACGGAATAACTTTCTTAATCACTAAAATTTTGACATTCAACAATTGGAAAGTCGATTTTGATTTAACCAGATAATAATCTTTTTCATTCACCTTCGACTCTGTATTTTCTCTCGATTGCCGGCTGGACCATTTGCCTTCGTTAATCGTCATCGGATTCGTCATCTTTTTTACCGTTTGATACAAAACCAGCGAACGGTTAAGGGGTAAAAGTTCTTTTCTCTGAACTTCATCCAATATCGAATAGATTTCGCTTTTGATGGCAATCTCAAAACCTGAGTTTCCGATATTATGTTTAAGGACATTCTCCAACTTTTCGTTATAAAGTTTTTCTGAGTTGTAGATGCGCTCGGGATGCGTGATTTTTTCTTTCTGAATGACGATGCCGTTTTTAAGCCTTTGAAAATCGCCCACCAATTTTTCTTCATTGGTTTCATTTTCATATTTATCCATCGTCTCCAGCGTTTTGTCCGCAACAACTCTCGCCTGTCTCGTAAGTTCTTTCTCTTCCAATCGGTAAGAATTGTAGATGTAATAGCCCTGAAGGACAACCAAGATAATAAGGCTGAACGTAAACAAAATAATCGTGATGGTTCTCTTCCGATTCATATTTCAAAAATACAATCAATTTTCTTTCAAAACAGGCATTAACCTTCCATTAACCGTTCATTAACAAAACTTTCCTGCGTTTCGTCTCAATTTTGTCAAAATTATTGAAAATGAAATCGCCGGGAAAAATATCTTTTTAAGTCTTAGAATGTTTGGCGATTCCATATTTCATAAAAAATAATAAAATATACATATGAAAATTTACCTCAGCATTTTGTTATTACTTCCAGTTTTTATCTGGAGTCAAAATATCAAAGGACACATCGAGAACGACAATCAGGAACCTATCTCTGAATCAAGTATTGAAATTAATGAAAACAAATCGATATTCTATTCTGATAAAGAAGGGAATTTTAGTCTTGAAGGAATTTCAAAGTTTCCTGTCTCGATTATCATCAAAAAGCAGGATTATCAGGATTATGAAATTATTCTTGAAGATAATCAATCACTGAATATTATTCTCAAAAAAGATACGGTAAAATCCATTGAAAGTGTTACCATAAAAGGCAACAAACCTTTATTGAAAAGGAAAATTGATAGACTGGAATTTAATGTTGATAAAACGCCGCTTCAAAATCTGAATGCCTGGGATATTCTGAAAAGCACGCCTAATATTTTGGTGAAAAATGAAGAATTGAGTGTCCGCGGAAATTCTCAAATCATCGTTACCATCAATGATAAAAAGACACTGATGACGCAGGAACAGCTCAAACAACTTCTTGAAAATACCGACGGCAATAATGTTTCTTCCGTAGAAGTCATTACCAATCCGCCAGCCAAATACGAAGCGCAGGGAAGTGCGATTATCAATATTAAAATGAAGCAAAATGTGCTGTCCGGGTACAAAGGTAGAATCTCGACCAGATACACGCAATCGACTTATGCTAAAGGATTATTTGGAACTTCGCAATCTTATAATACGGACAAATGGCAACTGACGGGAAATTACAATTTTGTGACCGGAGATTATGTCCGCAACAACTTTGATGTTGTGGTTTTTGAGAAAGATAAAACCCGTTGGGAAAGCGATATGGTGAGAAAAACACACGCTCACGAACAGCACGTTTATAACTTCTCCGGGCAATATACTTTGGACAGTTTATCTACCATTCAGTTTGGTTTTGATGGTTATAATGCGCCCAATAACAAAGGTCATTACAATGTTCCAACGAATATCTACAATACAGAAAACAATCAATTACAATCCTATTATTTGACCTCAAACAAAAAAAGACAGTATAATAACAGTTTTAATTCTTACTTGGTTTATGATAAAAAATTTGGAAATCATAATCTGACCTGGACGAATAACTCTAGCATGAAACGTTTCAAGGAAAATCAGGACGTGGGGACTTTGTTGAATTTTGAAGGGCAGCCAGAAAGCCAAAACAGATTTGCGAATAACAGTGTTCAGGATATTTCGCTTTTGGCAACGCAATTGGATTATCGTTTTTCGAATGATAAATTCACGCTAGAAAGTGGATTGAAATACAGTTTCGTAAAAAATAAAAACGACCTTGATTTCTTTGACGGAACCAGCGGAAATTTGATTCCAGATTTTTCGAAAAGCAATCTATTCAATTATAAAGAGAATATTTTCGCAGCTTATATTTCGTCCGAATACAAGTGGAAAAAGTGGGAAATGAAAGCTGGTTTACGTTCGGAAACGACTTTAATCAAAACCAATTCTGATAATCCTGTTGTAGAAAACAAAACGACGAGAACCGGACTTTTCCCGACTTTTTATCTGATGTATAATCTGAAGGAAGACCAGCAGTTGGGATTTTCGTATGGCAAAAGAATCGACCGACCGAATTATGATTTTCTGAATCCTTCGAAATCTTATTATAACTTGTATTCTTATTTCCAAGGCGATGCAAATCTGAAATCTACCATTATTCATAATCTGAGTTTGACGTACACTGTGAAAGATTGGAATTTCGAAGCTTATTACAGCTACATCAAAGACCCATCGATGGAAATTTCTATCCAAAATCCGCAGACTTTCGAGACGGTTTATAATTATACCAATATCGACCACGGGCAGAATCTGGGAGCAAATTTATCTAAAAGCTTTTCCATAAAGCCTTTCTGGAAGCTGAATCTCTTTGCAATGATTGAATATCAGGAGAATTATTTTATGGGAACGGACAAGATTTTATATAAAAATGATGTCTTCTTTTACAATGCGAATATATCGACGCAAATCACTTTGGACAAAGCCAAAACCTGGGATGTGAATGTGTCTTATGTTTATAATTCGAAGACGATACAAGGTTCGTTTGACATCAGTTCTTCTCAAAATACGACTGTAATTATTAACAAAAAAATGTTCAATAAAAAACTGGAAGCAGGTTTGGTTTTCAATGATATTTTCCGGACGAATAAGAACACAATTTCAACAAGATATGCAGACCAGAACCAATATTTCAAAGATTATCGCGACACGCAGAATTTTATGATTACTCTGAAATATAATTTCGGGAATCAGAAAGTAAAAGATGCAAAAGCTGGACGTAAAACGGATGAGCAGAATAGACTTTAATTATAAATGATGCATTATAAATGATAAATTATTTGATTGAGAACACTTAACACTTTTAATTATAAAAAACGGTTGTTCACATTTGAACAACCGTTTTGATTTTATTTTAATTTCGAATTATTATTTCTGTCCAGCAGCCTGCATTGGATTCACTTTTCCGTTGGAAGCACCTCTTGCAGCATCTTTTTGTTTCTGTTTGAAAACCTGGAATTTGCTCGGCGTTTCTGATAAACTCGCAGCAGCCCAGAAGTTGTTAGAAGTATCAATGTCAGCTGTTTCTTTCATTGGATCCAACTGAACAGACTTCAGTTTTTTATCAAAATAATAAGTTTTAGAAGCTTTTTGCTCGTTGTGTCTCCAGATTTGAACACTGATTTTATCCTTTAATTTTGAACCGTCTTCAAAAGTGAATTCTAAAATAATCGGCATTACCAATCCTCCTTTGTTAGAAAAATCGATTTGATAAGCTGTGACATTATTGGTTTTGGTGATGTCTTTTTTATCTAATTTTTCAAGATTGCCTGTTGTAAGAGAATATTCTTTGGAAGTATCCGCTTTCTCCTGTCCACGGTCATATCGGTAGTAGAAATCCTGAACATCTTTGTCAGATTCTGCATAGAATTTGATGTTCTTATCTTCTTTGTTTCGGATTTTGGAAATATCTTCAAACTCGTTCAAACCAGGTTTATCTACTTTATATGTCACAGTTTCAGTTTTCGGAACAGCTTCGAAATCTGGCGTTGCCATCGTCACTTTGTCCAAAGAAATATCTACAGGATCAGTGCCGTAGAACCAGCCTCTCCAAAACCAATCCAGGTCTTCCCCACTCGCATCTTCCATCGTTCTGAAAAAATCTGCAGGCTCAGGATGACGGAAAGCCCATCTTTTTGCATAAGTTTTGAAAGCCTTATCAAACAACTCTCTCCCCATAATGGTTTCACGAAGAATATTAAGCCCAGTTGCCGGTTTTGAGTAAGCATTTGGTCCAAACTTTTCGATATTTTCAGAATTGGTCATAATTGGTTCCAATTCGTCTTTCGGCAATTTCATATAATCTACGATTGTCCAAGCCGGACCACGTTTTGAAGGGAATTTGTTATCCCATCTTTCTTCTGTCAGATATTCTGTAAAGGTATTTAGACCTTCATCCATCCAGCTCCATTGTCTCTCGTCGGAATTGATAATCATTGGAAAAAAATTATGTCCAACCTCGTGAATAATCACGCCTAACATTCCGTTTTTGATAGCTTCTGAATAAGTTCCGTCCTTTTCGGTTCTTCCGTAGTTGAAGCAAATCATCGGATATTCCATTCCGTTGGCCGCTTCTATAGATTGCGCCACAGGATATGGATAAGGAATCGTGAATTCTGAATAAGTTTTGATGGTATGAGCGACAGCTTTTGTAGAGAATTTTCTATAAAGTCCGTACGCTTCTTTTCCGTAGAAACTCATCGCCATTACTTTATTATTGTTTTCAGGAATCGTAACGCGCATCCCGTCCCAGATAAATTTTCTTGAAGAAGTCCAGGCAAAATCACGAACATCATTGGCTTCGAAAATCCAGGTTTTTCTCTGTTTTGAATGATTTTTTTCCGCTTTTTTGGCTTCGTCTAAAGTTACAATTTCTACCGGTTCATTAGAGTTTTCAGCTTTTCTGTATCTCGCTAATTGTTCTGATGAAAGGACTTGCTCATAGTTTTTACATTCGCCAGTTCCACCAACCACGTGGTCAGCAGGAACATTCATTTTGACTTTATAATTTCCGAAAACCAGTGCAAACTCGCCACGTCCTGTGAACTGATGATTCTGCCAGCCGTGAAAATCGCTGTAAACACACATTCTTGGGAACCATTGTGTGATGGTGTAAAGGTCGTTGCCATCCTCAGCAAAATATTCGTAACCACCTCTTCCGCCTTTTTCAATACGATTCGGGATGTTATAATTCCAGTTGATTTTGAAAACGAATTTCTCTCCTTTTTTCAGAGCTTTTGGAAGGTCAATCCGCATCATTGTTTTGTTGACCACATATTTTAACGGATTTCCGGAAACGTCGGTTACTTTTTCCAGATTCACGCCGTAACCATTATCTGAAACAGGAAGTTCGGAGGCTTTTACTTTATCTATAACCACTTTTTTCGGAAGCGAAGAAGAAACAGCATAATCTGCATTTTTTACAGAAGACTGCTCATTTTCGTCCAGCTGAAGCCAGAGATAATCCAAATCGTCCGGCGAATTATTGTAATATGTGATGGTTTCTGAACCTTTCAGATTTCTTTTATCTTCATCCAAATAAGCTTCGATATCATAATCTGCACGTTGCTGCCAATAGGCATGACCAGCCGAGCCAGAAGCGGTTCTGTAAATATTGGGAGTCGGGAGAATGGTTCCGAGCTGTTCAAATTTGTTCCCGTGATTGCTTCCCGGATTATTTTGGATATTCTGCGCCGAAACAACAGCAGAACAGAATACAAGTCCTAAAACTTTTAATTTCATTTTTTCAAAACAATTAGATAATTCTTTACAAGTAATCAAATTTAGGGAATTGTTACGAATGAAATAAAGATTCGTATTTATTTTTACCAGTAAAGATTAATTCTAAATAACATAGTCTTAATATACTGAATCACTCGCAGCCCGAGCTGAGTGGAGCTCATTTTTTGGATGGACTTTGGGGAGGCAAAAATAGCGGGAACGGAGCGCGGAAAAGCTGCCCAAATTGAAATAATTGTGGTTTCTAATAATTGATTTTGATAAAATTAAATCGAGATTTAAAAAGGCAATCGTTCAAAAGTCATTTTGAGCGCCAATGCGAAAACTCCCGATGAGACGAATAAAATCCAGTCTTTTCTATTCACCCGGAAAAGTTTGAGTAGAATGAAAAGCAGGATTAAAATCACAATAACCAAGACAATCTGACCCAACTCCAAACCAATATTGAAGCCCAAAAGTGGAACGAAAATACTTTGTTCTTTAGCTAGCATCATTCTCGCAGTATTCGCAAATCCCATCCCGTGAATCAAACCGAAAATTAATGCTAAATAATAGTTGAGACTCATCAGCTTTTTCTGATTACTTTTCATCAAAATGTTGCCTAAAGCGGTGATGACAATAGTCAAAGGAATCAGAAACTCGACCCAATTTCCGGGAACTCGGAGAACATTAATTGTACTCAATGCTAAAGTGATAGAATGTCCGATGGTAAAAGCGGTTACGAGAATCAGGATTTTTTTGAAATCGTTGTAAGAATAAACTGCTATCAGTGCCAAAATAAAAAGCTGATGATCCAGCGCATCCAGAGAAATAATGTGTTCCCAACCGAGTTTCAAGTAAAAAATAAAATCCTGCATCCTGTCATTTTAAAAAAGAATTACGAAAATAATGATTAATTTCGACTTAAATTTTGGGTCTGATGAAGAACTTTTTCTCTGCAATTGTTATTTTTTCTTTGGCTTTGGTGCTTTTTTCTTTCAAATTTCATCCTTACCACGTTGGTTCTATGGAATTTAATTACAGTCAAAAATCAAAAACATTTGAAGTTTCCGGGCGATTTTTTATGGATGATTTGGAGAACGCAATTAATAAAAAATATGGAAAAAATCTCCATTTCCTCAATCCAAAATCTGAAAAGGAAATGAATGAAGCGCTAAAAAACTATGCTTCAGAATATGTGAAATTGAAAGTGAACAACCAATTTGTGAAAGTTAATTTTGTTGGTTACGAGGAAGATAAGGAAAGTGTTGACATTTTTCTGGAATCTGAAACTGTTTCTAATCCTAAAAAAGTGGAAACTGCGGTTAGTTTTCTTTATAACCTTTTTGATGACCAGATGAATATCATCCACATTGTTATAAATGGCCATAGAAAAAGTGAAAAATTGAGTTATCCTGACCGTTATTTGTTTCAGGAATTTTAATTGAAAATCGTTATCGTTTTTATCAATAATCAGATCAAAGCGCGATTGAGAAAAGGTTTAAAGACTCATCAACTGCAATTTAAAATTAATTACGTTGAAATAATTTGGTACTAAAGAATAAAATGTTCTAATTTTGCTAACGCTGTTAGAAATAATACAAAATGGGAGTTCACGAACGTCGTCAAAGAGAAAAAGAATCAATACGCGCCAATATTTTGGACGCTTCTTTTACTTTGGCCAAAACTGAAGGTTGGGCTTCGCTTTCCATTAGAAAGATTGCTGATGCGATAGAATACAGTGCACCAGTGGTTTACGATTACTTTGAAAATAAAGAAGCTATTCTTTATGAAATCTCATTAAATGGCTTCCATCAATTACATATCGAATTACTGAAAGCACAGAAAAAACACGATGCACCAGAAGATCAATTGACTGCTATTGTGGATGCTTACTGGAAATTTGCTTTCAAGAATAAAGAGTATTATCAGTTGATGTTTGGGCTTGGAATGCAGTGCAGCGGAAAAGGAATGATGAAGGAAGAATTTTCCTCATTTCAAGATATGCTTTATGAATGTACTTTAGAAATTATCAATAAAAAAGGATCGAATCCGGATAACGCCTGCCACTCTTCTCACGCTTTGTTTTCAGCCGTTCACGGATTGATTTCTATTATGATGATGAGAAACGCAGATATCCCTTCTACAATGAATAAAACTACGCTGGACGAAACTGTTTCAGCTTTCATCAAATCATTGTAATTTTTTTTGAATCACCAATTAACACCGTTAGGAAAATTAACATTCAATTAATCTAGCATTTGGTTTAAGAACAAAAATTTGAAATCAAATTTGTTCCAAAACATTAACACTGTTAGCTATACTAACGCTTTAATATCAATTTTAATAATTTAGACTATTATGACAACAACATTTTAAACTCAACCAAATATTATATTTTTTTGAACAAATTATTAACACTGTTAGGAAATATAACTACAAAACTATTAAGAACATATTTAACTAAACTTAATTCATATCTCAAAATGAAAACTATTACTCAACTAAAATTTATTGTACTTCTATCAAGTATTATACTTTTACAAAATTGCACCAAAGCGGCAGAGGGCGCAGGCGCTCCTCCACCAGCTCCGGAATTGCCAGTTTATACTGTAATTACTTCCAATACTTCGACTTTTCAAGAATTTCCGACTGCTTTGGAAGGAAAAAACAATGTGGAAATCAGATCTCAGGTTGATGGTTATCTGGACAAAATTTATGTAGAAGAAGGTGCATTCGTGAGAGCAGGACAACCTCTTTTCAAAATAGATTCAAGATCGTATGGCGAGCAGGTGAATATGGCAAGTGCCAACCTTCAGGCTGCCAACGCTAACATCCAGAAAATGAAAGTCGAAGTAGACCGACTGACGACTTTGGTTGCTGAAAAAGTAGTTTCTGATGTTCAATTGAAAACAGCGAAAGCGAATTACGCAGTCGCAGTGGCAACCGCAGCTCAGGCAAAGGCTTCGCTTAGCGGTTCCAGAATCACGAATGGTTTTACAACTATTACAGCACCTGTTAGCGGTTATTTGGGTAGAATTCCGTACAAAAAAGGAAGTTTGATTTCCAAGTCAGATCCTACTCCATTGACTTTCGTATCAGACATCAGCGAGATTTATGCTTATTTCTCCATCAGTGAAATCGATTTTATTGCTTTCCAAAAGAAATATGTGGGTGCAACGCTGGAAGAAAAAATGAGAAATATGCCTTTGGTAGATTTGGTAATTGCTGATAATTCAACCTACTCTCAAAAAGGAAAAATGAAAATGATTGACGGTCAATTTGATAAAAGTACCGGCGCAATAACAGTTCGTGCAACTTTCCCAAATCCAAACGGAACTTTGAGAAGTGGGAATACCGGAAAAGTGAGGATGCCTCAATTATTGTCAGATGCCGTTGTAATTCCACAAGAATCAACTTTCGAAATTCAGGATAAAACTTACGTTTACGTTCTTGGAAAAGACAAAACAGTTACCAGCAAACCAATCACGATTTCGGGAAAAACGGAGCATTACTATTTCATTTCCGAAGGACTTAAAAAAGGCGATCAGATTGTCTTCACAGGTTTAGGCAGCTTGAAAGATGGCGCATCTATCAAACCAAAAATGATTTCTTCTGACAGCTTATTGACAGCGACGCCATTGTAATATGTTAAATCGTTGATTTGTAAAACTGATGAATCACTCAATCGCTAAACGATTTTACAAATCCGCAGTTTAACAACTCAACAAAAAACTATACTTCTTATGCTAAAACAATTTATAGAAAGACCCGTACTTTCGACGGTTATTTCGATCATTTTACTATTATTGGGAATGCTTTCGGTTTTCCAATTGCCGATCACCTTGTTCCCAGACATTGCGCCACCAAGCGTTCAGGTAACGGCTTCTTATCCCGGCGCAAATGCCGAAGTGGTTGCCCGTTCGGTTGCGAACCCCATCGAGGAAGCCGTGAATGGTGTGGAGAATATGACTTATATGACGTCCAACTCCAGCAACGATGGATCATTGACTTTGAATATCTTTTTCAAACAAGGTTCAGATCCGGATAACGCTGCAGTGAACGTTCAAAACAGAGTTTCCAAAGCGATGAGCCAGCTTCCGCAAGAGGTTGTTCAGGCTGGGATTTCTACTCAGAAAGTTCAGAACAGTTTCATTATGTTTATGGGAATTACGAGTGATGATCCTAAGCAGTATGACGAGCTTTTTCTTCAAAATTATATGAAGATCAACATCATTCCTCAGCTTCAGCGTATTCCTGGAGTTGCTCAGGCTCAGGTTTTTGGGTCTAAGGATTATTCGATGAGAATCTGGCTGAAACCCGATCGTTTGGCAGATAACAATTTATCGCCTCAGGAAGTTTTGGCAGCTGTGAAAAACAGTAATCTTGAAGCAGCGCCGGGACGTTTCGGACAGGGAAGCAAGGAAACTTATGAATATATTCTGAAATACAAAGGAAAATTAAACAAAAACGAAGACTACGAAAACATCGTTGTAAAAGCGAATAGTGATGGTTCTTTCCTAAGATTGAAAGATGTTGCAAGAGTAGAATTCGGATCTTATAGTTACACTGCAGCGAACAGAGTGGACGGAAAACCGGTTGCCGGTTTTGCGATTCTTCAAACGGCTGGATCTAATGCGAATGAGATTTTAACAGAAGTTGAAAGACAGGTTGAAGAGTTTAAAACCACTTTGCCAAAAGGTGTGAAACCAATCATTATGTACAATTCCAAAGACTTTTTGGATGCGTCTATCCATCAGGTTGTGGAGACTTTGGTGATTGCATTTATCTTGGTTTTCATTGTGGTTTATATTTTCCTTCAGGATTTCAGATCAACATTGATTCCGGCGATTGCAGTTCCTGTTGCGATTATTGGTACATTTTTCTTTCTGAATCTATTCGGGTTCAGCATCAATATGTTGACTTTGTTTGCTTTGGTTCTTGCGATTGGTATTGTCGTCGATGATGCGATCGTAGTTGTAGAAGCCGTCCATTCCAAGATGGAACATACAGGACTTCCTGTAGATCAAGCAACCAGAGAATCGATGAGCGAAATTTCAGGTGCGATTATTTCTATTACTTTGGTGATGTCGGCGGTTTTCGTTCCGGTTGGATTTATGCAGGGTCCTGCGGGTGTTTTCTACAGACAGTTTGCTTTCACATTAGCGATTGCGATTTTAATTTCAGCAGTCAATGCATTGACTTTGAGTCCTGCTTTATGTGCTCTTTTACTGAATGATCCTCAGGGAGAACACGGTGAACATCATAAAAAAACAGGATTTGGAGCCAGATTTTTCAATGCTTTTAATACAAGTTTTAATAATCTGACCAAAAAATATATTTACAGTCTCAAATTCTTAATCAAGAACAAATGGGTAAGCGTTGGCGGATTGGTTTTGATTACGGCCATCACTGTATTTTTGGTTAATAAAGCGCCTTCAGGATTTATCCCGACAGAAGATCAAGGTTTCGTTTTATATGCCGTGAATACGCCTCCAGGAAGTTCATTGGAAAGAACCAACAAAGCGACGGAACAAATTGATAAAATTGTAAATGGCGAAAAAGCGACCAACCATCTTTGGGTTGCAGACGGACTGAACTTCATCAGTAATGCCAATGCATCGCCCTACTCTGCCGGTTTCATCAAACTGAAAGATTACGAAGATCGTGGCGATGTAAAAGATCCGGATCAGATTGCAGCAGGATTGACAGGAAAAGTAGCGCAGGTCAAAGATGCGAGTGCTTTCTTCTTCAACTTCCCTACTGTTCAGGGTTTTGGTAACGTTTCCGGTTTCGAATTTATGTTGCAGGATAAAACCAACGGTTCTTTTGAACAATTGGGAACCACAACGCAAGCTTTCATTGGCGAATTGATGAAACGTCCCGAGATTGCTTTCGCATTCACGACTTATGCAGCAGGAAATCCTCAATACACGATTGAAGTTGATGCCGACAAAGCTAATCAGTTGGGTGTTTCTGTAACTGATCTGATGCAGACAATGCAGATTTATTACGGAAGTAGTTTCGTTTCAGATTTCAACAGATTTGGAAAATACTACAGAGTAATGGCTCAAGCTGATGTACCTTACAGAACCGATGCAAACTCATTGGAAGGAATTTATGTTAAGAATAACCAAAGCGAAATGGTTCCGGTAAAAACCTTGGTGACTTTGAAAAGATCTTTCGGACCAGAAACTGTGACCAGAAATAACTTGTTCAATGCGGTAACTATCAACGGAACACCGAAACCAGGCTACAGTACCGGTGACGCCATCAAAGCGGTTGAAGAAACTGCCAAAAAATCGCTGCCAAGAGGCTATGGATATGAATGGACGGGGATCACACGTGAAGAGAGACAAACTGGTGGACAAACGGCTTTCATTTTTATGTTGAGTATTTTGTTTGTTTACTTTTTATTGGCTGCTCAATATGAGAGTTACATTCTGCCTTTCGCAATTATTTTAACGATTCCTACAGGTATTTTCGGGGTTTATGCTTTCACAGGTCTGGCCGGAATTGATAATAATATTTATGTCCAAGTTGGTTTGATTATGCTTGTTGGTTTGCTCGCGAAAAATGCGATTCTGATTGTGGAATTCGCTGTTCAAAGAAGACACGCAGGTAAAACTTTGATTGAGTCTGCACTTCAAGCTTCGAGATTGAGATTGAGACCAATTTTGATGACATCGTTTGCGTTCATCATCGGGATGTTGCCGTTGGTTTGGTCGCAAGGTGCGGCGGCAAAGGGAAATCATTCCATTGGAATCAGTACCGTTGGTGGGATGTTGACTGGTGTGGTTTTCGGGATCTTCATCATTCCGGTGATGTATGTGATTTTCCAATACTTGCACGAAAAAATGCCAAGCAGAAAGAAACGCAGAATGGCAAAAGAAAAAGCGGCTTTTAATTATATTTAAAAACGTAAATCATAATTTGATACGTGGTTTTTATGACAAAACCGCAGCCCGACTTGAGTGAAAATCCTTTTTTGCCTGTAGAGAAAGTTCTATCTAAACTGAAATCGCCTGGCAAAAAAGATTGGGAACGGAAGGCGGAAATAGCTGCCAAAAAAACCACGCATCAATCATTAAAACAAAAAGAAAATCTATGAACATCATAACAAAAATAAAAGAGATTTTGGTTTCGACAGCAGTTGTGGCAAGCGCCGTTTCCTGTATGCCAAAATTAGCTTTGGACAAAGTGAGTCCAGACGTGCCGGAGAAATTCCAGTACACGGCGACGGCTGACACGGCGAGCATTGCCAATCTGGAATGGAGACAGTTTTTCCACGATCCTATTTTGCAAAACCTGATCGAAAAAGGAATCAAAAATAATTATGATCTGCAGATTGCTTTGAAACAAGTGGCTTCTTCACAGGAACGTTTGAATCAGGCTAGATTTCTGCAATATCCGGACATCAGTTTTGGTGTTTCGGGACAAATTTCCAGACCATCAAAAAATAGTATGAACGGCCAAAGTCTGAATTTATTTTTAGGTCAAAGTCACGTTGAGGATTATAACGCGGCTTTCAATTTGGGTTGGGAAGCGGATATTTGGGGAAAAATCAAAAATCAGCAGGAAGTTTCCAGAGTTCAGTATCTGCAGACTTATGAAGCGTCGAAAGCGATTCAGACCCAAGTGGTTGCAGCGATTGCGCAAGGTTATTATAACTTATTGATGCTCGACAAACAAATGACAGTTGCAAAATCCAATCTGGAACTCAGCAAAAACACGTTGGACGTGACTCAAAAAATCTGGAAAGGTGGCGAAACAACTTCTCTTGGCGTTCAACAAGCGAAAGCAAGAACCGAATCTACGGAACTTCTGATTACGCAATTGGAACAAAACATTGCCATTCAAGAAAATGCGTTGAGTATTTTGGTGGGCGAAAATCCGGATAAAATCAGCAGAGCGATTGAAATGTCGGATTCGTCTTTGCCACAAGATATTTCTGCCGGAATTCCCGCTGCAATGGTAAGTCGCCGTCCGGATGTTCGTCAGCAGGAATTGGTTTTGTTAGAATCTAATTCAATTGTCGGAATTGCGCAGGCCAATATGTATCCCGCTCTGAGAATCACAGCCAACGGAGGCGTGAATTCTTTTAAAATTGACAACTGGTTTCAGATTCCGGCATCATTGTTTGGTTCAGTTTTAGGTGGCATCACGCAACCTATTTTTCAGAAAAAACAATTAAAAACGGATTTGGCAGTCGCGAAAATCCAACGAGAGAAAAACGTTTTGGCTTTCCGTCAATCTGTTTTGAATGCTGTTGGCGAAGTTTCTGACGCTTTGGTTTCCAATGAAAATCTGAAACTTCAGGAAGTGAAAGCTTCTGAGCAAGTGGCGACTTTGAAAGAAGGAATCAAAAGTGCTGAACTTCTTTACAAAGGTGGAATGGCGAATTATCTCGAAGTGATCACAGCTCAAGCCAATTCTCTACAAGCTGAACTGAATCTGGCTTCCGTGAAAAGACAAAGACTCAGCAGTATTGTGGATCTTTACCGCGCGCTTGGTGGCGGATGGAAGTAATATTTCTAAAGTTAAATTGTTAAAAAAATGCAGTCTTTTTGGGACTGCATTTTTATTTTCAGGAATTCGAAACTTAGTTCAGATACTTTGCTACTTTATTTTCCAAATCTTCAAGGTCAAAAGGTTTCGCAACAAAATCGTCTGCCTGAGCGCTTGCTGCCAAAGCTTCGATATCGTTATTCGCCGTGACATAAATTACAGGAATGTGTTTGAATTGTTCCTGACTTTTCAAAAGTTTTGTCGCTTCGATGCCGCCAATGTTTGGGATCCAATTGTCCATGAGGATAATATCCGGATGAAAATCAGACACTTTTTCCAGGATGTCGTGCGAAGTCTGTGAGATATCAACCTCATAACCTCCGTCTTCGAAAATAATTGAAATCAATTCCAGAAGTGTGGTATCATCATCGAAGATTAATATTTTTTTCTTGCTCATATATATTATTTTAAAATCTACAGTTTATTATTTTTATTTAATTCATTAATATCATTCGGTAAAGTTTCAGACTTTATCAATCTGTTAAATTTAACTCTTTCCACAGCCTGTCTCGGCATATAATCTACCTGCGCTGTTTTCGGATCCTGAATCCAAACTTGTCCGCCATTTTTATGGACGTGCTGCAAACCTTCCACACCATCGGAATTGGCTCCTGATAACAAAATTGCCACAACTCCTTCTTCATAAACCTCCGAAGCAGAACTGAAAGAAACATCGATGGACGGACGGGAAAAATGAAGTTTCTCTGACCGATCCAGTGATACGTTTTTTTTGTCATCAAACAACAAATGATAATCAGCCGGTGCGATGTAAATTTTGTTGATTTCCAATTCTGTTTTATCCTCGATTTCCAAGACCTCTATTTTGGAATATTGTTGTAATAACGATGGTAAAATACTTACAGATTGTGCTTTCCGGTGGACTACCAAAATGATAGAAAAACTCAGATCAGAATCCAGATTCCTGATGAGTTCTATGATAACCTGCAAACTGCCGGCTGACCCTCCGATGATCACTAATTCTGTTTTCATCACGCATTTATTTTTGATCTGCTTTTTTCCAAATCTTCTGATCTTCCATCTGCTGGTAGCGATTTTGAAGATGAGAAAATCTCAAAGTTTCCTTAGTTCCCAATGCCAGATAACCCAAATTTTCCAGGCTGTCATTAAACAAATGGAAAACGCGTTCCTGCAATTTCTTATCAAAATAAATCAACACATTGCGGCAGATAATCAACTGAAAACTATTGAAAGAACTGTCTGAAACCAAGTTGTGCGTAGACAAAATCATTTTCTCTCTCAAGCCTTGATCGAATTTTACCCTGTCATAATTGGCAGTGTAATAATCTGAAAAATCTTTTTTCCCACCAGAAAGAATGTAATTCTCAGAATAAACCTTCATTTGGCTAATCGGAAAAATACCTGAGCTGGCAATTTCCAAAACGGATGGATTGATATCGGTGGCGTAAATGAGAGACTTATGATAAAGTCCGGCTTCCTTCAGCAAAATAGCGACAGAATATGCTTCCTCGCCTGTGGAACAGCCTGCAACCCAAATTCTGATCAATGGATATGTTCCCAATTGAGGTAAAATATTTTCCCGCAGCGCTTTGAAGAAATGCGGATCACGGAACATCTCGGTCACGTTCACCGTGATTTCTTCTATGAAATGTTTCAGATATTCTGGCTCATTGACGATTTTGTATCTCAGTTCGGCGAAACTGGCGAACTTATCAATCAGACAAATCCTGTTGACTCTTCTTTTGAAAGAGGCTCTGCTGTAAAGCGAAAAATCATAGCCATACAACTCGTGAACATCTTTGATAAGCTGTTCTATTTCGTGATCCTGAACTACGTTGGGCTCTAACATTACTTGTATAGTTTTTCTATAGCAGTCAATAATTGATCCACATTAATCGGTTTTGTAATATAATCGTCGGCGCCCGCTTCCAGACACTTTTCTCGATCCTGAGTCATCGCTTGCGCCGTTACTGCGATGATGGTTTTATCTTGCAAAGCGGGCGTTTCGCGGATGATTCGCATCGCCTGATAGCCATCCATATCGGGCATCATCATATCCATCAAAATGACATTGATATCGTCATCATTTTTCAAAATATCAATGGCTTCCTGTCCGGTTGCAGCTGTATCTATCTCATAATTTCTGGCTTTCAAAGTCAGTCTCAGAGCAAAAATATTACGTGGATCATCGTCCACGATCAGAACTTTTTTCTTCATTAATATACACTAACTTTCGTACAACCAAACTCTTAACAATGACAACAGCTGATCGATATCCACAGGTTTGGAAATATAGTCCGAAGCGCCTGCAGCCATACATTTGTCACGATCTCCGATCATCGATTTTGCTGTCACAGCGATGATTGGAAGTCTGGAATATTTCGGCATTTTCCTGATTTCTCTGATGGATTCGTAGCCGTCCATTTCCGGCATCATCATATCCATCAAAACGACATCGATATCCGGATTTTTTTCAATTTGATCTAAGGCCTGCTTGCCGTCCATCGCCAAAACGACTTCCACTTTGAATTTCTCCAAAGATTTTGTCAATGAGAAGATATTTCTTGCATCATCGTCTGTGATGAGGATTTTTTTGCCGCTTAGAACTTCGGTAAGTGAACCTAGATTTTTGCTTCTCGACTCTTCTGTATTATTTTTTTCCTCAACCAAATGCAAGAACAAGCCAACTTCGTCCAAAATTCTTTGGTAAGAATGCGCCGTTTTAACCACGATAGAATCTGCGTATTGCTTGATTTTCAGCTCTTCGGAATTGGATAAACTGTGTTCTGTGAAAATGATAATTGGAAGATTTTCGAGTCCATCATAACTTTTGATAGATTCTACAATCTCATATTCTCTGCCTTTGAAAGCGCCAATATCCAAAATCACACAATCTACCTGATTAGAAGTCAGAGCCTTAACACTATCTTCTACATTATTTTCTACGGAAAGCGCAAGATTATAATTGCTCAAAAAGTAGGATAATGCGCTTGCGTGTTTGGCATTTTCTTCCACGATTAAAACTTTCTGTCGTGATTTTCTGATCGTTTCCTCGATTTTCTTAAAAACCTTAGTCATATCTTCAGACGCCAAAGGTTTGTTGATGAATGCAATCGCACCCTTCATCAGACTTTCTCTTTTCGCACGCATCGCAGACATCATATGAACCGGAATATGTTTGGTTTCCGGAGTCGATTTTAGTTCGTCCATTGCTTCCCAACCGTTTTTTACAGGCAACTGGATATCCAGCAAAATAGCGGATGGATGGTATTCCTTCGCAAAAGAAACCGCCTGATCGCCGCGCACGGAAACCACGACTTTATAGTTTTGTTGTCTCGCATATTTCAGCAAAGCTTTGGCAAAATTGGTGTCGTCTTCTACAATCAGAATCACTTTGTCATCTTCCGAGATTGAATTTCTATCGTCCTCAATTTCATCCGGAATTTGCAAAACCTGAGTTTTCAATAATTCAGCAGGATCTTCTTCGCCCAAAATAGTCTGGATTATTTCGACATCATCTTTGATAACATCAACCAAATCCTGATCATTATCGAAATGAATAACATCTGCAGGTTTCACGGTCGGAATGGTAAAACTGAACTCACTTCCTTCATTCATTATGCTGGTTACAGACAATTCTCCGCCCAATAAGCGTGCAATTTCCCGACTGATCGATAACCCCAGACCTGTTCCTCCGAATTTTCTTCTCGTAGAACCATCCGCCTGTTGAAAAGCTTCGAAAATGATTTTCTGCTTATCTTCCGCGATTCCGATTCCTGTATCTTTTACAGAGAAAATAATCGAATTTTCGGTCTTCGGATTGTTTTTAATTTTAAAATCGATACTGCCTTCCGCTGTAAATTTGATAGCGTTGGACATAAGATTTCTTAAGACCTGATCCAATCGTAATCTATCGGTTTCGATCGTCGTTTTCACATCGTCATCAATCTCAATATTGAATTGAAGATTTTTGTGATGAATAATCGGATTGAAAAGATTTCGAAGATCTTTTACCACGTCTTCCACGGAAACATTCTGATGTTCCAATGTCATTTTTCCGGATTCGATTTTGGCTAAATCCAGGATTTCATCAATCAAAGTCAATAGACTTGTTCCGGAACTTTGGATCACTTTTGCAGATTCTATTTGATCTTCGTTCAGATTTTCCTCTGGATTTTCGGCCATTAATCTGGAAAGTAAGAGAATCGAATTCAGTGGCGTTCTCAATTCGTGAGACATATTCGCCAGGAATTCTGACTTGTATTTGGTGCTTAATGCCAATTCTTCAACTTTACGCTGAATCTCCGCGTTACGCTCACCAATCAAGTTATTTTTCTCTTCCAATAATGTAGAACGTTCTTCCAATTCTGCGTTGGATTGAAGCAATTCTTCCTGCTGTACTTTCAGTTCTTCTTCGGAAGCTTGTAATTTTTGAGTTTGAGCTTCTAATTCGGTATTCAGATTTTCCAATTCAGAATGCTGAACCTGCAATTCTTCTGACTGCGTCTGTGTTTCCTCCAACAAACGCTGTTCTTCTTCCCTACTTTTCGCCACACTGAGGGCAATCGCAATATTTCGGCAAGCTTCTATAAAATAATCAACTTTATCTTCATCAAAATTTTGCGTGGAATTCAGTTCCAAAACTCCGAAATTAGAACCTCCGGAAATGATTGGGATTAACAACATCTTATCAACCTTAATCTTGCTTCCGGCAAAACTCACCGCAACGCTTTCATCATTGAAATCATTAAAAACCTTCGGTAATTTATTAATGAAAACCTGTCCAACCATTCCTTCGCCCGGCTCGAAAATCTTTTTCATATGATCTTCCAATCCGTAAGCAAAATTGAGTTTCAATCGACCTTCTTCATTAAGATATATTGCACCGTTGATACAGCTTCCGTATTCTATTAATTTGGTCAAAGATTCTTTCGTTACTTCCTTCACCGTCTTGTTTCCAGCCAAAGATTCATTAAGCAAAACCAAACCTTTTTGTCGCCATTCGCTTTTATTGATTTTATCGAAAGATGCCTTGAGGGACTCTGTCATGTGATTCAGAGATTCTACCAAATCGCCCAAATCATCCTGCGAATTATCGACAGCCTTCTGACTGTAGTCGCCGTTGGAAACGCGGTTCGCAATCTGCTTGATCGCATTCACACGTCTTGAAATTTCCAAATCTTTGGCAGTCAATTGTTTCTCCAATTTATCTCGTCGGATCAAATCTGCCTTCAACTTGGCATAAAAAGAACCTGTGACAATGATAGCTGCAATGGCCGATAAAATGATGAACAAAACCGTTGTGTTAGACGATTTCGTGAGATCAACATTTTTAATTTCCAACTGCTTTTCTTCATATTTAACAAAATCTGCCACGATATTTCTGCATCGGTCCATATACATTTTGCTGCTCAGAATCTGATCCTGAGTCATCACTAAACCATTATGTTTGTTCTGTACGAACTTCTTGAGGTTGCTGATATTTTGATTGCCGTTTTGCTCCAGTTTTTTGAGTCGTTGCAATTGGGCATCATCGTCAATATCCAATTCTCTGGCCCTCTTTATGGCTTGGGAAAACTCAATCAAACTTTTTTTATAGGGTTCCAAAAAAGTTTCTTTGCCGGTCAATTGGTAACCTCTGTTTCCTGTTTCCGCATCCAAAAGAGCTACCAAAACATCTTTGACTGCGGTGATAGAACGTCGGCTGTTAGAGAGTTTCTCTCTGTTTTCCATTTGTTTCTGGATGCTCCAGTAGGAAGCAACAGAACTGGCAATCAATATCAAAAGTGAAAGTCCAACGCCAACCTGGAGATTTCTTATAATTTTCTTTGGCATAATTTAGTTTAGTGGTAATGTGAAATAAAAGGTAGAACCTTCTCCCAATTCACTGGAAACACCGATGGTTCCGTGGTGCTGACTGATGATCTCGGAGCAAATGTACAGTCCGATTCCCAATCCTTGAAATTGTAACGATGATTCTTCTACACGATAAAATTTCTGAAAGACATATTCCTGTTTGAAGTCCGGAATCCCGATTCCAAAATCGGTCACACTGATTCTCACTTCTTTTTCATCGGTAAAAGTGGTCACAAAAATTTGATTATTTTCAGGAGAATATTTGATCGCATTCGTCAGGAAATTGATGAGAACCTGCTCTATTCTTATTTTATCAATGGAAATCATAAAGTCAGGTTTGATCCCGTGACGTTCGATTTTCACATCGTTGCTGCTGGTATGTAAAATGGTTTCCAGTGCGTTTTCAATCACCTTATTCAGGTTTTCTGGTTTTTTGCTGATTTTCAATTTTCCGTTTTCGATTTTGGAAACATCCAGCAAATCGGTAATCAGACTGTTCAGTTTATCGATTTGATCCAATGTTTTTTCAACATAGACCAATTCGGGATTTTCTTCGCTCAGTTTCAGTTTACGACTCAATAACTGCGTGTAAGCTTTGATGCTCGTCAAAGGGGTTTTCAGTTCGTGACTGGCAATACTGAGGAACTCGTCTTTTTCTTTTTCGATCCTTTTTTGGTCATCGATATCGGTAAAAGTTCCTACCCAATTTTTGACCGTTTCACCTTCAAAAACGGGCGACATTCTCAGCAGATGATAACGGTAAAGTTTTGTTTTGACATTTTTGATTCGGACTTCCAGTTCCAAAGCTTTTCCGTGCTTTCGGCATTCTTCAAATCGTTCCAATATACTGTGATCATCGGGATGCGTTTCTGGAAAATCGTGTTCTGTTTCAGAATATTGATACCATTTGCCGTTTACGAAATCAACCTCTCCATTTTCATTAAGTGTGAAAGCGATCTGCGGCAAAGCCTGCAACATCAGATGAAAATGATCGATTTGAGATTTCATCGTTGCCTGAGCCTCTTTTCGTCCTTTATTTTCCAGCTCCAAGTGATGCTGCGTTTTCTTCATCGCAAGATTATTCTCCTGCAAGTTGTAAAACGTTTTGACTTTTAAAAGAAGAATATCTGAATCAACAGGCTTGGTGACGTAATCTTTACCACCTGATTTATAACCTTGGGTAATGAATTTTTTCTCAATGCTCACGGCTGAAAGAAAAATAATAGGAATGTCTTTCGTTTTGCTGTATCCTGAAAGATTTTCCGCCACTTCGAATCCATCCATTTCTGGCATCTGAACATCTAAAATGATGAGGGAATAGCTGTTTTTAAGCGCTTTTCCTAATGCTTCTTCACCTGAAAGCGCCGTATCCACTTCAAAATCATTGGACTCTAATAATTTTTTTAAAGAAAATATATTATTGGGATTATCATCGACAATTAAGACCATAAAATTTTAAAATGTACTGATTATTAATATCCATTTATACAGATATCAAAAATACTGACAATATTTCAATAAAGCATTATTTTTGAAAAATCTACAATTAAACAAACTCGAAAAAGAGCCTAGCAAAAACACAGCCAACTTTGCTTATTTATTGCAATATTTTAGCGATTCATCTATTTTCACATGCTTATCTTTGCAAAAATTTTTCTTTTGAAAGACATTCTTCTCATTACTCCCCCTTTTACTCAACTGAATACACCATATCCAGCGACAGCTTATATCAAAGGTTTCCTAAATACCAAACATATATCAAGCTATCAAATGGATCTGGGCATCGAGGTGATTCTGAAGTTATTTTCAAAAGAAGGCATCAAGAAAGTGTTTGCTAAAACGATAGATCTTCACAATATTTCTGAAAATTCTCAGCGGATTTTTGCTTTGCGGGATGAATACATCAAAACCATAGATCAGGTCATTCTCTTTTTGCAGAACCAAAACCCAACGTTGGCAAGACAGATTTGTTCTATGAATTTTCTGCCAGAAGCTTCCCGTTTCAATCAGTTGGATGATATGGAGTTTGCTTTCGGGAATATGGGTTTGCAGGATAAAGCAAAACATCTCGCCACCTTATATTTAGAAGATCTGTCGGATTATATGGTTGAGAATATCGACTCTGATTTTGGCTTCAGCAGATATGCAGAACGATTGGGGAAAAGCGCAAATTCTTTTGACGAATTATATTCTAAAATCAACGGTAATCTTAGTTTTATTGATGAAATCACTTTAGAAATTTTAAAGCAAAAACTAGATTTGGTTCAACCAAAATTAGTTTGCTTTTCCGTTCCGTTTCCTGGGAATTTATATTCTGCTTTTCGATGTGCGAAGTTGATTAAAGAAAATTACTCACATATCAAAACAGCGATGGGTGGTGGTTTCCCTAATACTGAACTTAGAGAAATCAAAGACCAAAGAGTTTTTAAATTCATCGATTTCATTACTTTAGATGACGGAGAATTACCTCTCGAACTAGTCTACGAAAATGTTTGTCAGGCTGAGGCAGTTTACACTGATCAGAGTCGAAGTGAAGCCCAATATAAAAGAACTTTTCTTATTGAAAACGGAGAAGTGACTTATAAAAACAACACCAAAAAACACGACTACAAACAGGCCGAAGTTGGAACGCCGGATTATTCGGACTTGCAGTTGGAGCATTATATTTCTGTGATAGAAGTCGCCAATCCAATGCACAGTTTGTGGAGTGATGGACGATGGAACAAGCTCACGATGGCGCACGGATGCTATTGGGGCAAGTGTACTTTTTGCGATATTTCTCTCGATTATATTCGGATTTATGAACCTATTTCTGCTAAAATTTTGGTGGACAGAATGGAAGAACTCATCCAAACTACAGGTGAAACAGGTTTCCATTTTGTGGACGAAGCAGCGCCTCCAGCCTTGATGCGAGAAGTAGCTCTGGAAATTCTACGAAGAAATCTCGTCGTGACTTGGTGGACGAACATTCGATTTGAAAAAAGCTTCACACAGGATCTTTGTTTTCTGTTGAAAATTTCTGGCTGCGTTGCCGTTTCCGGCGGATTGGAAGTGGCAAGTGATCGACTACTAAAGCTTATAGACAAAGGTGTTTCCGTAGATCAGGTGGCTAGAGTCACCCGAAATTTCACCGAAGCGGGGATTATGGTACACGCCTATTTGATGTACGGCTATCCGACTCAAACTGTGCAGGAAACCGTTGATTCTCTCGAGATGGTTCGACAATTGTTTGAGATGGGGATTTTACAAAGTGGTTTCTGGCATCAGTTTGCGATGACTGCGCATTCTCCAGTGGGACAAAATCCAGAAGAGTTTGGTGTTACACCCATCAAGCAAGAGATTTTGTTTGCCAATAATGACATTGATTTTGTTGATAAAACAGGCATCGATCATAGCAAATTCAGTTTTGGACTGAAGAAATCTTTGTTCAATTATATGCACGGAATCAATTTTGAAATGCCTCTCCAGAGCTGGTTTGATTTTAAAATTCCAAAGACGACGATTGATCCAGATTACATCCACGATTCACTTTTGGAAGATGAGAATTTCAGTTTCAAAGGCAATTCCAAGATTGTTTTTATGGAGAAAAATGTGATTACTGAAGATTTTATCAAAACTAAAAAAGGCAATTCTTATCATCTCACAAGAATTACTTTTCACCTCAAAACCAACATTCTGAAGATAGAATTGGAAAAAGAAAAAGCAGATTGGCTAATCTCTGTTTTGCAGGACAATTCTATAGAAAACGCAAAGAAAATCACGCTTCAGCAACTCAAAAATCAATATGAAGAACATTTGGAAGACTTCGAGTTATTCTGGTTTTCAAAACCGATACAGCAGTTGAAGGAGAATGGGATTATTCTGAGTTTGTAATTATACATTCATTTTATACTATTAATATGTCTGATACATTTTCTGACCATCATCAAATCAAGACCGTTTCAACTTTCAAGGAACTTATAGAAACAGAGTTTCAAGGTAACAACAATGCTATCTGCTGGCAAAGAAATCTGGTTGGAGATTTTGGAGAAATTGTTTCCAAACTTGAACTGAAAGAAAATATCACAGAAGTTTCTATTGAAGATTTAGAAAACCTGACCCTCTCAGAAAATGGAAACCTAGCCAGAGAAATTATCTTGAATGATTTACGTTTATTAACAGATTTTGGAGCATCACCATCACTAAATTTGCTTAAAAATTACGAGCGTGATGATGAGTTCAATTTCATATCAACAGATGTCTATTCTTATCACGTAGACCGCTCACCTATTGCTACCAGTACATTTCTCTGCACTTATTTTGGTGCACCAAGCGACATATTACCTAACGATCAGGCTATCCAGAAAATCCTGATTCCGGAAATCCGAGAAAAACTGAGAGAACTGCACGATGGCAAAGAGGAAGATTTTGAAGCTTTTTTGAAGGAGTATTATTTTGATTTGCATTATCTGCCGAAAGCCAATGCGCATCCCATTAATCTAGGTTTAGGAAACCTTTGGCGGTTATCTGTGGATCATCCTGAACAAAAAGTGAAACCGTGTGTCCATCGTGCACCTGTAGAAAATGAGGGTGAATATCGGTTGCTTTTGATTTGTTAAAATAATCTGGATTATAATAAAAACAAACCTGCTCAGTAGCAGGTTTTATATTTTTGAGATTGTCACTAATCTTTATTGAGGAGGATTGTTTTTAGGCTCAGGCATGTTAGAATTCTTTGCGGCTTTTACCAGCTCATTGATATCTGCATAAAAAAGTTGCCAGTCGGCGATATTTTTCATCGCAGTAATCAGGTTGAGAAAAGATTTCAGGGTTTTCTCCAGATCTTTTCGGATTCCTGAGGCACTTTTCTGGTTTCGAAGATCAGCATTGGCGCCGGCCTGTTCTGCAAAGATGGTTTCGAAAGCCGTCTGCTTGTCTTTCATATCATCAAAAGGCGTTGTAATTTTTAGGTCTTTGAGCTTTTGGTTGTTCCCTGGTTTTTCCAGTTCCTCAATCAGCTTTTTCATCTGTGCGGTTTGGGAGGAATAGCTCATTCTGTCGAGATTGAGACCGAACTGTTTGAAGATTTGATAAAGGTCTTCTGCAGATTGATAGTTTGGTAAAGTTAGCATTTTGCGGTAACTGTTGAGAAAGGCTTTCAGAGTTGTAAAAGCCAGATCTCTTTCCCGATCTGCATTGGCAACGTCATTTCCTTTTCCACTGAATGTCATTTTTGTATAAACCGCATCGTAATCTGCATACTTTAGCTTAAGCTCCGCCAGAAGCGGATGACCATCGATAACGGGATAATTCCCCGACTCAGATGTGTTGATGGTTCTCTGCGCGAGCGTAGCTAAGTCTTTCGTGATTAGCTTTCTTAAAGTGATTTTCATAAATCAAATGTGTTTTTGTTAATAATTTATTTAATGAATTCCGTTTTTAAATATATTATTTTTTTGATTTCCGGCAAAACAATCTGTTTAGACTAAAAATATTTTGTGTTTTAGTTTAAACAACCTGTTTGGAGAAAAAACAAGTTGAGGTTTTGTTTAATTGAGTTGTTTTGGCAAAAAACGCTTTGTGTTTTGGTTTAATTGAGTTGTTTGGAGAAAATGTCAGTTGTGGTTTGGTTTAATTGGGGTGTTTGGGGGTTTGATAGTTTTTGTTTTATTAATTATAGTAGAAATACGGAAGGATGAGAATTGGGATTGGTTTATTTTTGAGATTACGGAAAACCGTAAATATTTTTTATAATTTATAAGTAATTTTATCAGCAATAAAACAAACTAATCTATATGGGAATCATTTTAATCTTGATTTTATCTTTTCTTGCAATCTACTTTTACAGTAAGTTGAACAAACTTAAAAATGAACTTAAAACAAAGGATGCAAAAATTAATGAACTAACAGCAAAAAACAGTCTTCTTGAAACTCAAATTCAGTCTGTTAATAGAGAAAAATCAAATCTTCAAACAACCAATCACGGGCTGAACGATAAAATTGCAGAATTAAGCAAATATCAAAATATCATTGATGTAAAAATCGAATGCGAATATCTTCTCAAAAAAGCTCAGAAAGATTATGAAAAACTCAGAGAAAGAGGCAATCAAGAACTATTAGAAGCGCAGGACAACGCAAGGGAGTCTAGAAAAAATGTCAAAGAATTAACAGAAAAGAAACAACGAGAAATCGAATTGTTATATGAAAATGCTGTAAGAGAATCGAAAAGAATCATCGAAAATGCAGAAAATAAAGCTGAAACAATTGGCGGCGATGCCTACCGAAGTCTCAGAGAAGCCAATGAAATTGCAGAAAGAATTCAGGCAATGAAAAATGTGATCAAAGGATATGGAAATGAATATTTAGTACCGAATTACACACTTCTGGATCAGCTTGCGGAAGATTTCAGTCATAAAGAGGCAGGAGAAAATCTCAAAAAACTACGTCAGAATAATAAGATGATGATTGTCAACAGACAGGCTGGAATCTGTGATTATGTGGATAGAGAGCGACAATTAACGGCTGTCGATTTTGTAATTGATGCTTATAACGGAAAAGTTGATTCTATTCTAGCAACTGTAAGAAAAGATAACTATGGAATTTTAAAACAGAAAATTGAAGATGCTTTTCAATTGGTCAACTTTAATGGAAAAGCTTTCAGAAATGCAAGAATATCTGAAATTTATCATCAAGCAAGATTGGAAGAACTTAAATGGGCAGTTGTTGCACAGGAATTAAGAGCTATGGAACTTGAAGAGCAAAGAGAAATCCGTGAACAGATCCGTGAAGAAGAAAAAGCCCGTAGAGAGTTTGAAAAAGCTATGAAAGACGCTGAAAAAGAAGAACAGACTTTAAAAAGATTAATTGAAAAAGCAGAGTCACAGGTTTCACGAGCCAATGAAGAACAGAAAGCACTTTTTCAGCAAAAATTGAAAGAACTTCAAGGAAAACTAGTAGCAGCCGAAGAAAAAAATCAACGAGCAATTTCGATGGCTCAACAAACAAAAACCGGTAATGTTTATATTATTTCGAATGTAGGTTCGTTTGGTGAAGACGTTTATAAGATTGGAATGACGAGACGTTTGGAACCTTTGGATAGAGTTCGTGAATTAGGAGACGCAAGTGTTCCGTTTGAGTTTGATGTTCATGCGATGATCTATTGTGATGATGCACCGGCTTTGGAAAGACAACTTCATAAGAAGTTTCTCAAAAATCAACTTAATAAAATCAATCCGCGAAAAGAATTTTTCAGACTCGAACTTAATGATCTGAAAAATCATATTGAAAGAATTGGAATCAATTGTAAGTGGACACTTCTTGCCGAAGCAAAACAATATAGAGAAACTTTGAAACTCGAAGAAGAAATGAAAACAAACAAAGCAATGGAAGCTGAATGGGAGCGTTTCCAAGAAGTTGCAGATCCTGTGACATATGAAGAAATAATGGAACAAGAAGTTTAATCCATTACTAATATAACGGAGAATGATTAAAGTATTTTCAAAAAAAATTACTAATAATAACAGTATACAATACAAATAAACTTTAAAGAATAAACATTTAATAATTATGAAATCAATTTTAATTGCAGGAGCAAGTGATTCAGGAAAATCAACTACTGCCCAGGAAGTTTGTAAACGACTAAAGCCAAATAAGGTTTATAGTTTAAATATTAGGGAGGAGGCTATAAAAGAAGCTGAAATTGAAAATATTTTCAATAACACATTTATTATAGAGGTAAAAGGGAAACTTATTTTAGTAGTTGCAGGAGCAACAACTGAACAAGGTTTCTTGATAACAGTAATAATTGAAGTTTGTATGAAACTAAAGCTTGATATTTCATTTGCTCTAGTCTCAATGAGAAGTTTTGAAAGAAGCGAAGGATTTGACACCAAAAATCAATTAGCATCTATATCAGAGATTTTACTCGTTGAAAGAATTAATAGAATCGATGGGGATTATAAAACTTCTAAAGATTGGAATAACAGAATCGAAAAAGTAGTTGAATTAATCAATAAAAATATTTAATAAAACGGCCTACATTATTATATCTTAACAATAATAATCAAACAAAAAAACCTGCTCTGAGCAGGTTTTTTTATATAAAATTCAAAGATCTTAATGTCCCGATTTCGCTCCTTCACCTTGTTTCACGTGACCAAGATATTTAGTACAATACGAACCAAAAATCAAAATCACAATATAACAGAACACAGGAATCACAAAGGAATGCTGAACTCCGAAAATATCAGCCAAATATCCCTGGAAAATAGGAACAATTGCACCTCCTAAAATCGCCATCACCACCAATGATGAACCCTGACTTGTATATTTTCCTAACCCTGAAATCGCCAATGTGTAAATATTAGAGAACATAATAGAATTAAAAATTCCGATTCCTAAAATGCTGTACATCGCCATTTCACCGTGATTCAACATTGCTGAAATCAGTAACAAAACATTGATTCCTGCAAAGATGGATAACGTTCTTGCCGGAGCAGATTTTCCGATAAAAAATGCAATGAAATTCAGAGCAATAAATACTAAAAAGAAACTGATCTGTGCAAAAGTCAAATCAACAATACTGAAAATCACAAGAAAAACAGCAGTTGCTGCTCCCAACATATATAAAGCTTTTTTTCCTTGACTAATTGAATGGTTCAATGAAATAGCTCCAAGAAAACGTCCGATCATCGCACCTCCCCAATACAGAGAAAGATAGTTTTTGCTTACTACTTCAGAAAGATTCATTACTTGTGGCTGCTCCAAAAAGCTGATGATAAAGCTTCCTACTGCCACTTCTCCACCTACATAACAGAACATCGCCAAAACTCCGAATTTCAGATGATTGTGTTGCAACGCTCCGAAACCTTTTACGATTTCTTCCCCTTTTACCTGAAAATCAGGAAGCTTCACTCTTGAAATTAATAATGCAACCAATAATAAGATTCCTGCAAAGATTAAGTAAGGAATTTTAGTAGCTGCCGCAGAAAAAGAACCATCCGGCGCAGAAAACAATTCGAAAATCAAATGTCCGCCCAAAACCGGCGCAATCGTTGTCCCGAATGCGTTGAAAGCCTGTGTCATATTCAGTCGGCTGGATGCAGAATCTTCCGGACCCAATAACGAAACGTAAGCATTGGCTGTGATCTGAAGAACTGTAAATCCAAGACCCAAAATGAACAAAGCCCCTAAAAATAAAGGATACGATGACATCGAAGCCGCAGGGTAAAACAAAACGCAACCTAATGCAGCAAGGAAAATTCCGAAAAGAATTCCTTTTTTGTAGCCCACTTTATCGATTGGGTCTCCATTGGTTGTAGAAATTAAAAAGTAAATTAAAGAACCTATGAAATAAGCTCCAAAGAAACAGAACTGCACCAACATCGACTGAAAAAATGTCAGGCTGAATAGCTGTTTGAGATAAGGAATAAGGATATCATTCATACACGTGATGAATCCCCACATAAAAAATAAAAGTGTAATGGTAATCAACGGAACTGTGTAATTCCTCTTCGATTGTACTTCATTCGTCATAATCATTCATTTAAAAAGTGCCTAAAGATAGTCTGTTTTCCTGATAAAAACTCAAATTGAGATATTAAATTTATCATTACTTATCATATTATTTATTATTTAAATACATAAGTTTTTAACTCATTTACAATGATTCGATAGCCTCAGTGTGACATTTCTAAAAAAACATTTAGTATTAGAGATGTCACACTGAGCCCGTCGAAGTGTCTCATCTTACGGTTTCAAATCCTCAAACTTTTGGTCTTCGGGAAGTATATGCTGAACTTTTTCAACCACCAATTCTTTTGGAACTGAGAATTCCGCCGTTTGTTTGATATCTAAAGAAGATGCTCCAACAGAAATTTTATAATTTCCGGCTTCTGCAATCCAAGCCGATTTTGCGGTTTCAAATGAAGCCAAATCTTTCGTATTAAGAGTCAAAGTAATCGTTTGAGATTCTCCCGGTTTCAAATCTTTGGTTTTTGCGTACGCTTTCAACTCAGATTTTGGTTTGTCAATAGATTGATTCGGAGCAGAAAGGTATAATTCTACAATTTCTTTTCCGGCAACTTTTCCGGTATTTTTTACATCAACTGTAACTTCTAATTTGTTATTAAAAGTCTTAGAATTGGTTTTAATATTCGAATAAGCGAAATCTGTATAAGACTTACCATAACCGAATTCGTAAGAAGGTTTTACATTAAATGTATTGAAATAACGGTATCCAACATACACACCTTCCTGATACGTCACATCTTTCGGATTATCCGCAGGAATTCCAGGCAAATTCCTTGCAGAAGCGTGGTCTGTATAATTCACAGGGAAAGTCATCGTCAGTTTTCCTGAAGGATTTACTTTTCCTGAGATTACATCTGCAACAGAATGTCCGCCTTCCTGGCCAGGTTGCCAAGCTAATAAAATGGCATCCACTTTATCTTTCCAGGAAGCCGTTTCAATTACACCCCCGATATTCAGGATTACAACTACTTTTTTCCCTTTTGAGTGGAAAGCTTTACAGATTTTATCCAGCATTTCGATTTCTTCTGTTGCCAGATTGAAATCATTATCCACAACTCTGTCTCCACCTTCCCCGGAATTTCTTCCTAAAGTAACGAAAGCAATTTCTGAAGTTTCTGCTTTTTTAGCGATGAATATATCATCCATTTTCATTTCAGGAAGTCTTTCTGGCAATGCTAAAATTCCTCTTGCTTTTCTTCTTTCTTTTTCGGCAGCAACTTCTTTTTCAGCGTGAGGTTTATATAAATCAACCAGTTCTTTGTCTAATTTGTAGCCAGCTGCATTTAAACCTTCCAATAAAGAAACTGTGTGTTTGTTGTTCACACTTCCGCTTCCTGTTCCGCCTGTAATCCAAGCGTAAGATGTCACTCCGAATAAAGAAATTTCTTTCTGTTTGTTGGCAAAAGGCAAAGCATTTTTTTCATTTTTAAGCAAGACCATTCCTTCTGTTGCAGCGTTTCTCGTCACTTCTGCGTGTTCAGTTAGATTTGGCTTGTCACTGTATTTGTACTGTGCGAAAGTCGGTGTTTTGAAAACATATTCCAAGATTCTTTTTACATTCAGATTCGCAACTTCCTGAGATAATTTCCCTGAGTTTAAAGCTTCCAGCAAGACTTTTTTCTGTGCAGGAATTCCCGGCATCAACAAGTCGTTTCCTGCATTCATCTGTTTTACAACGTCAGAAATTCCACCGCTTCTAATCGATTCAAATCCCGGAAAACCTCCAAACCAGTCGGTCATTACAATTCCTTTGAAACCCCATTCATTTCTCAAAACCTGAGTCAATAAATCTTTTGAATCAGATGTGTAAACGCCGTTCACTTTGTTGTAAGATGACATCACCGTCCAGGGCTGAGATTCTTTAACGGTAATTTCAAAATTTCTCAGATATAATTCTCTCATCGCTCTTTCAGAAACGTGAGCATTGATGGTTAAACGGTTGGTTTCTTCGTTATTCGCGGCGAAATGTTTGATGGAAGTTCCCACACCCTGAGACTGGATTCCATTAACGATGGCTGCCGCAGTTTTCCCTGAAATTATTGGGTCTTCCGAATAATATTCGAAGTTTCTTCCGTTCAATGGATTTCTCTGGATGTTCAGAGCCGGCGCTAAAAGTACGTCGACACCGTATTCTTTCACTTCATTTCCCATTGCTTTTCCAACCTGCTCCAACAATGTTTTATTCCAGGTTGAAGCCAAAGCTGTCCCAACAGGAAAAGCCGTTGCATAATATGTTTTTGAATCATTATCTCTTGTCGGCTGAATTCTCAAACCTGCAGGTCCATCCGCAACAATCGTTGCAGGAATCCCGAATCTGTCAAAAGAATCCGTTCCACCAGCTGCTCCGGGAACCAAACCTTGTTTTGAATCTCCGACAGGACCTGTCGGTACTTCAATTCCGGGCATTCCTGTTCCGATGAGAAGATTTACTTTTTCTTCGTTAGTCATTTGCTTGATGATGGCATCGATTCTTTTGTCCACCGAAAGACGTGTGTCTTCCCAAACATCTAATTTTCCGTTTTTGTTAGAATCTTTAAATGTTTTTCCGTCAACCGTTACTGTTGCATTTTTAGTCTGAGCATTCGCAAACGGCGATGCAGCCAATAAAGCCAGGAATAATCCTGAATATTTTGCTTTCTGAGAAAGTCCTATCAGCGTTGATATATTCTTTTTCATAATTCTATATTTTTTACTTTTTGTTATTGAATAATTTTAATTTTGAATAGAAATCTTCGAACATCAGTCGGGTATCGAGCTGCGTATAGACTCTAATGTTCCTTCCTTTCGAATTGTATTCGTACAGTCCATTATCATTGATTTTCGGCGCATTTTTGATGACGTAAGAACTTGAAGATGGGTCTGCTTCAAATGAAGACTGTAAAGCTATCAGCAAAACCAAAGGACTGTCACCCATAATGTAGGTTTCGCCGATTTTCAGATTGAATTTCTGAACCATTTCCATCAGGTCTTCAATCTTTTTAGTGAGATAAGCTCCGGTTTTTCCTTCAGGTTTTACTTTGGTTACGAGTTCTGTATAAGACATCAAAGTCTGTCGGTAAGCGTTTCTCGGAATTTGCCAGATATTTAAGTTGGATTCATTGAAAACAACCTGTGCTGCTTTGATGTCGATTCCGAGATTGTATTCTAAAGGCGTGTAACCTGGAGGTGGCGTTGCTAAATCGGGATATTCCGGACCGCCAATCCAAACGACGATAATTTTGTCTGCGATTTTTGGTTCCATTAAATAGGCACTTGCAACTTCCGTCAAACCTGCGCCACAAACTACGAACAAAGGATTTTTTTCATCCGCTTTCATTGCTTCTGCAACGATGGCTTTCGCACCTTCAGAAACATTAGGAGTTTTCAAATCTTTCAATTGGTCATTTGAACCTTGGAAAACTGAAAATTTGTTTTTCAAATTCATTACTTCCAACGTTTCGTTGACTCTTTTTACAGCATTTTCTGCAGTAATATTTGATTTGTCAAACGGGTCGCCTGGTTTTAAATGGGAACCGATAATTCCTTTGATTTCTGTGGAAGGCGAAAGAATCTGATGAACGAGTTGGAAAAGTCCGTCGGGGTCGCCACCGAAATCATTGTCGACGATGACACGATAACATGGTTTTACATATTTATCCATTTCTGAAATCACGGCAGTAGACTGTGCGGACACAGCCATTGCCGCAAAAAAAGAAACTATATTAAAAATTGATTTCATTGCTTTAGGTTAACCACAAAAGAGTTATTGATTATTTTCTGATAGGATTTTATCCTATCCTTTAGTAAATCGTCCCTTTGGGACTCTATAAAATCTCCCGCAAATTATTCGGATAAAGCAGATTTTTAATTTTATTATCTGCAAAATTTACTCAATCTACGTGAGATTAAAGTCAGTACAATCTTTATGATTTAATCAAATGCTATAAAAATTTGTGGAATTTCAGCCAATCCAAATACACATCCGACCATTTATCAACAGGAAGATTCTGTTTCCCCATTCCGAAACCGTGACCACCTTTTTCGTAGATGTGAAGTTCGGTTGGCTGTCCTGCTTCCATCCATTTGTTGTATAATAAAACTGATTTTGGAGCCAGTTTTAATTGGTCATCACTTGCAGCACAAATGAACAATGGTAAAGTCGTTGAAGGAATCTGAGTATCTAAAATCTCCTGACTTGGCCCGCCGTAAATCGAAGCTGCGAAGTTGGGTAACGTTGAAGCATCTTTGCTGTGAAGAACGCTTTCCAAAATCACACTTGCGCCCGCTGAAAAACCGATAACACCTAATTTTTCAGGATTGATATTTAATTCTTTTGCGTGGGTTCTGATGTAGGAAATGGCCGTTTTGATGTCGTCTCCAGCCATTACTTTGATTGGAGCTGTTTTTGCGTCAAATGCTTTTCGGTCTTTGATGCCTTCCATCATTTCTTTTGCAGGGTCGTTGGATTTTGTTTCCAATAATCGGTATTTTAAAACGATTGCCGTGATTCCGTTTTCTGCTAGTTTTCTGGCAACATCAATTCCTTCTCTGTTGATGGATAAACTTTGAAAACCACCACCCGGAGCGACAACGATTACCGTTCCGTTGGCTTTCGCCTTATCGGCTTCGAATAATAACATTGAAGGTTGCGCTACATTGAAAACGACTTCCGTTTTAAACAATTCATTGAATTGCTGAGCTTCTTTTTGTGTCCAGTTTTCTGTTCCCGGCGCTTTTCCTTTGTATAATGGAATTGATTTTTGAGCATTGATGGTTGTTAAACCTGCAAGAAATAAACTTGCTATGATTAATTTTTTCATTTTGAATTGTTTTGATTTTTAGTTCTTAAACTTTGTAGTTAGTTTGTCATTCCGTAGGAATCTAGGCCCAGTATTTCAAATATCATTGTTGAGATTCCTACGGAATGACAAAAACGCTGTTGATTTTAACATCGAATTGCACGCAGCCCGACTTGAGTGGAGCTCTTTTTGTGATTGCGATTGCTGAAAATTTCAACTGATTAATTCAGTTTCTTCGTAATGACAAAAAAGCGGGAACCCTTCGACTCCGCTCAGGATAAACTACAGGCGGATAAAGCTGCCCAAAATATTATGTCAAAAGAAATGAGACCGAACATAATGCCCGGTCTCAAGACATCAATTAACTAATTTTTGATGAACAATTACTTATGATATTTTTGAGTTCTAACATCTTTAATAACACCAGACCAATTCATTCCGTACCCGAAATCGTAGTTGTGACCTTCGGAATCTTTGTGGGTTTCCATATCGTAAGGAACGTCTTCTTTCTGCTTTTCAACCGTCGCCATATTCGCAGGCATCTGAAGTGGAAGCAATCCGGAAGGTTCGTATTTTCCGGTCACAATATCCACAACTGCCTGATTGGATACATTGAAATTCATCAGAATTGCATCGGCGTGTATTTCAAATTCATTAAAAATCATCGGCTTGGAAGCTGTGATAGAAACGATGACAGGCTTTCCGTTCATTGCTTTGTAAGCATTTTCTATCGCTAACAAATCTGTGAAATTGGTCGCTGTGGAAGTTTTGTTTTTGAACGTTCTGTCGTGAACATTCGGTGCAACAACCGGGTCTCCCGCTGCAATACTTTTTTCACGAGCTTCGGTTGCCGTGTACGTCTGATACTGAAGAGAAATCGGGACATAACCGTTTCCGCCTTCTTTCGCGTCGATGTCGCTGTAACCACCTTCTTCACTGTGTGGACTTTTCACGAAAACCAAGGCGAAATCAGCTTTTGCAGGGTCGTCTGTGACGTTAAAATGTTTCTTCACTTTTTCGATATCGACAGGATATTCCAAAGATGGTCCGGTGTAAACTCCCCACCAGTTGAAGGTTGCAGGAGAATATCTTTTCGGAATGTAAACCGTTTTTCTTTCTTTAATCGGAAGAATATTGGCTTTGTTTTTCAACATCACGATAGATTTAACCTGAGCTTCGTAACCCGCTTTCATAAATTCAGGATTACCAACGATTTTCTTGGTTTCTTCAACGTTAACGTAAGGGTTTTCAAACAATCCGGTTCTGAAGAAATTTCTCAATAAACGAACCGCTGACTGCTCAAATTTTGCACGATACGCTTTTTCACCGTGCTCTTTTACGCCCATTTGATAGGCTTCCAAAACAGGCGCTTTATCGTTGTTTCCTCCGAATTGGTCAACTCCGGCTTCCAACACTTTGTAATGACGTTGAGCGATTGACAATTTTTCTGCTCCCCAAGGTTTTCCGGCAAATCCTCCCGGAGATTTTGGTTCGTCTGCGGTGATTAACCAATCGGTGCAGACTACGCCGTCATATTTGTATTTTCCACGGAGTAAATCGGTGATTAAGTATTTACTGTAACCGTTTCCAACATTTTCTCCGTTTTTCGTGTCCTGATTAAAACTAATTGTGTAATAAGGCATTACAGCAGAAGCTTCTTTGGTTCCGCCATTAAGTTTAAAAGCACCTTCAGTAAAAGGTTTTACGTGATTCTGGAAATTATTTCCCGGATAAACTGCGTATTTTCCCATCGCCCAGTGACCGTCGCGACCGCCTTCTTCAGGTCCGCCTCCAGGCCAATGTTTGACCATTGAATTCACACTTTTGTTTCCCCAACCGTTTTTACTTCCGATGGTTGTCTGGAAACCGTCGATGTAACCTCTTCCTAAATCTGCGGTCAGTTCCGGACTTTCGCTGAAAACATAAGCGATTCTGTACCAGCGGGGTTCTGTTCCCAAGTCGATTTGAGGCGATAGAGCGGTTGAAATTCCTAATGCTCTGTATTCCTGAGCGGCGATGTTTCCGAATTTCTTCACCAATTCAGGGTCGAAAGTTGCGCCCATTGCCAAACCGTCTGGCCAAAGTGAAATCTGTCCACCTGCTCCTTCATTAAATTCTGCTGTTACCGTTGCCGAATGTCTCGGGTCTGTACTGTTGTTGGCAGGAATTCCTAATCCCAAACCTTCGATGTAAGCCTGAATATTATTGCTCCATTTTGCAGCAATTTCCGGAGATTCTACCGTTGTTACCAAAACGTGACGAAGATTATCTTCTTTTAAAAATTTCTTTTGCTGGTCTGTTAAATCAAAAGCTTTTGCACCGCTTTCTTTGTAAAACATTCCGTTGTATTTTCCTGCTCTGAAACCGTCTGCAGGAGCCGGAACCGATTGATGACCACTGTACAACATTAATCCTGCAATCTGCTCAACGGACATTTTTGAAGCTAAATCTTTGGCTCTTTCGTCAACCGGAAGTCTCCAGTCTTCGTACTTGTCAAGCTTTCCGTTTTTGTTTAAATCTTTAAATTTATTTCCGCCAACTGTCAGAATTTTCACGCCTGAATCTGCAGAATACCCTAAAACCGGACCTTTAGAATTGGTTACAATCTGAATGTTTTGCGAAAATGCTGTTATTCCTAAAAATAGGGCTGCAACATTTAAAACTGTTCTTTTCATTGTTTTAAATTTTAGAAATTAAAGCTTACAGAAAACTGACCTGTTAATGGCATAATGTAAGTTCCCGTCAATAATTTTCCGTAGTATGGACTCGCATCGGTAATCAGTTCAGCTCCGTTGATAGTTCCGCTTGCTCCTCTTTGGTTCAGGAAGTTGATAACTGTTGCGCCAAGGTTGATGTTTTTATTAACCGTATAACTTACCCCACCAAAAGTTTCCCATCTTGGTGCGAAATATAAAGCGTTGGTAAGGTTCGCATATTGTTTTGAGAAATATCTGAAACTTGCCCAGAATCTCCACTTGTCAATCGTATAACTCGGGTCGATTTCCATCAATACTTTAGCAACTCCTAACACATTGTTGTCGTTGTAATCGTAAGCCGTTCCGAAAGCATTGAAATTGAATTTCTTATACACAGGATTCTGTAAAGTCAATAAATAATGCAGATTAAATCCTTTGAAAGGTTTTACCACAAAATCGGTTGTCCATCCAATAGTCTGAATATCGTAGTAGACCGTAACGTTTTGAGCCTGAGTTGTATTTGCAGGATTTACTAAGTTATATCTGTTCAGGTTGTTGTTCTTTTTTAGATAAGTCGCCTGAGAAATCAACTGGATGTAATCTGTGTTCCAGAAAACTCCCAAAGCTCCTAATGGACTTTTTATTTTATTGGTGTTCGGTTCAAAAGCCTGTGAATAACTTTCCAGTCTTCTGTTTTCTTCGGTATAAAGGAAATTTGCGATAACACCGAAGTTTTTGCTGATGTTATAAGTTGCATTTAAACTTCCTGCAATCTGGAAAAAGCTTTGATTGATACTGTTAAATTGACTCGGGTCTGTGAAGTTGAAACCAACTGTTCTCGGAGTTAAAGAATACTCTCCGTCAATGATGTGATTTCTTAAATGTAAACCATAGCTCAAGTTGAAGTTGTCTGAAACTTTCCACTCGTCTGTTCCATAAACTGAAAGTTTATTTTCTGTTCCGCTGTGGAATTCTCCTCCTGCATTGTAGTTATAAAAACCATCAACATCTGTCGCAGGACCAATCAATCTTTGAGGTTGTGGTTCAACAGTCTGGAAGAAGAAAGACCTGTTTGAAGTGAATTTATCGATGTTATAATATTGTTCTAAAATACCAAATGTTACATTGTGATTACCCAATTGTTTGTTCAATGAAAAACGTCCCGCAATATTGGTAATCGGTGTTTTTGGCGTGTGCATTGCCAGCTGAGTTCCAACTGCTCCCGTATAAGCTTGACCTGTTGAAGCAATCGTGTAACCCGAAGCCGCATCAGCATTGAAAATACTTAAAGGAATAATATTAGAAGACTTCGCCGTTGCAAAGTGTGCTCTGGTTGAGAATTTGAAATTCCAGCCGTTGTTTAGCAAATAATTACCGAAGATGTCGATGTTATGAGACGTATTTCTACTGTCGTTTCCATCCATATTTGCCCAATAAGTTTCACCGGAAAGAATGTCTTTCATTTTAATTTTTCCGTCTCTAACCACATAAGAGTCTCTACCGATTCTGAAATTGTCGAGCTCGGTTACTTTACCTTCTGGCCCGTATTGGAAAACGGCATAATTGGTGATGCTGTAAGAATCTGCATATTTGTATTGAATCGAAATCTTTCCTTTATCATCATTGAAATATTTGGTAACACCCGCTCTGAAAATCTTTGTTTCATCAACATTTCTTGTAAAGCCAAGTTTGTAGGTACTTGGATCGAAGTTTGCAAATGCACCAACTGTGTATGTCCAGCCATTTTTAGAAATAGGACCTGAAGCGTTTACATCACCTTGCAGCCAACCGAAAGTACTTGTTGTGAACTTTCCTTTTAACTTAAAATCTTTAGTTCCGGTTTGAGAATAAGAGTTTACTGCAAAACCAAGGTCGCCCATTGTGTTGGCCAGCTGGTCCATTTTCAATAATCCGGTTTTTTCCAGGCCTACACTTTGCCTCCAGGTTTTGTTGGGAAGTTCCGGCCAGAAGAAGTAAACGGCAGGCAAGTCGTTTTCAAGAATGGTAATTCCGCCAACTGTTGATGGCAAACCGATATTCACGTCTCGTGGACTTGTGTTATTGGCTGCGTTCAACATTACGTTTCTGTTGTTGTCTTCTTTTGAAGATGTGGTCACGGTTTTTACGCCTTCTTCAGTTTTTACTGCATTTAAAGCTTTTTTCACAGCAACAGTATCTGTTTTTTCCTGTCCAAAAGCTGTGGTGAAGGAAAGTATCAAACCAAGAGCTGATAATTTCAAAGTGGATTTCCTCATTTCAAGTATATATTAAATTTTCTTTTCTTGTTCAAAGAGCTTCTTTCATAAAATCGTCAACCACATCTAAATTTACCCGAGACAATTCTGTTGTTATTTTTGTTAAAATTCAACTTGTGCATTTCAAGCTGATTGAAATAAAACAAAATTAACCATTGATTCATAACGAAGCATTACAATAGTACATTCTTTATTTTAATTGAACAAACAAATATTAATTAAATTTAACATTGCATTCAATGTGCTAACAATCAAATAATTATAGGTGATTTAAACTACAACATTTTATTGATTCTTACTGAATCAATGAAATTGTAATGTTAAAAATTCTCCAAAAACGTCTTCAATCTCTTAAAATTTGCTTTTTGGACAATTTTTTATTAATATTTTTGTAACATTGACATCAGAAACTAATTAAATGGATTCCAAAGAATTAATTGTACAAAGGTCAGACGAAGCCAAACAGCTATTTTTATCCAATATTTCAGTAGATCCTGTTATATTTGGTTTTGAACAGAACGAGCTGAAAGTCTTGTTATTAAAAATGAATTATCGCAAGCAATGGTTTCTTCCCGGAGGTTATGTGAAAAAAGATGAAGATCTGGATGATGCGGTTATCAGAATCCTGAAAGAAAGAGCTGGTGTAAATGCCGTTTCTTATCTTGAGGAGTTTTCTGTTTTTGGAAAAAAGAACAGAAGTGAAGCCTATTTCGAAGACTTTGATGATGGTTTGTTCCATAAAGAGAGATTCATTACGTTAGGTTTTTATGCGTTGTACAATCCATCAAAAATTGACTTGACGGTTGATGAATTCAGTGAGAGCTGCGAATGGTTTTATTTGAGTCAACTTCCCAATATAGAAATGGCAATGGATCATCGAGAGATTGTTCAAAAAGCACTTTTAACGCTTAGAGAAAAAATATCAATAAAGCCAATCGGGCTAAACCTTTTACCGGAAAAATTCACGTTATCTGAGCTTCAGAAATTATACGAAGCGATCTTAGGAAAAGAGCTTAACAGAGGAAATTTTTACAGAAAAATCAAGAATCTCGGAATCTTAAAGAAGCTGGACGAACAAAGACGAGGTGGAGCTCATAAAGCGCCGGATCTCTATTCTTTTGATGAAGATAATTATAAAAAAGCTTTGGAAAACGGATTGAATAGCTGGTAGGCCAATTCCATATTAAAATAAAAAAAAGAATCATTAAATAATTAATGATTCTTTTTTGTTAATATGATTTTTGAGGATTTTTATTCGCAAAGAATAATACCTTTATCATTATTGAATTCTAAAACTCCGCTTTTGATTTCATAAGAAAATACAGATTTAGCTTCAGTTTCTTTGATGAAAAATTTTTGATAAGAAGAATTTATTTTCTCCGTATAAATTTTCACTTTTCCACCAACCAAAGCAGATACAATCGCCGCGTGATTTTTATAGATTTGGAATTGTCCACTTTTTCCAGGAAGAAGAACTGAATCTACTTCGCCGTCAAAGATAACATGTTCCGGAGTTAAAATTTTTATATTCATTTCGGTTAGATTAAAGAGTAAAGAGAAAAGAAAAAAGAGAATTACCTTAACTCTTTTTTCTTTATTCTATTTTCTAATTAAGCGTTCTCAGCTAACATTTTTTGTCCTGCTGCGATAGCTTCTTCGATAGTTCCTTTCAAGTTGAAAGCAGCTTCCGGGTACTGATCCAATTCTCCATCGATGATCATATTAAATCCTTTGATAGTGTCTTTGATATCCACCAAAGATCCTTTAAGACCTGTAAATTGTTCAGCAACGTGGAAAGGCTGAGATAAGAATCTCTGAACTTTTCTAGCTCTGTAAACTACCAATTTATCTTCTTCAGAAAGCTCTTCCATACCAAGAATCGCAATAATATCCTGCAATGCTTTATATCTTTGAAGAATTTCTTTTACTCTTTGAGCACAGTCATAATGTTCTTCACCAATAATTTCCGGAGCTAAGATTCTTGACGTAGAAGCCAATGGATCTACCGCTGGGTAAATACCTAATGAAGCAATTTTTCTATCTAATACAGTTGTTGCATCCAAGTGGGCAAACGTTGTCGCAGGAGCTGGATCCGTTAAATCATCCGCAGGTACGTAAACCGCCTGAACTGAAGTAATTGAACCATTTTTAGTTGAAGTAATTCTCTCTTGCATCGCTCCCATCTCAGAAGCCAAAGTTGGTTGGTAACCTACCGCTGAAGGCATACGACCTAGAAGTGCAGATACCTCAGAACCAGCCTGTGTAAAACGGAAAATGTTATCTACGAAGAACAATACATCTCTACCTTGTCCTGTTTCGCCACCATCTCTATAATATTCTGCCAAAGTCAAACCAGACAATGCTACTCTTGCTCTTGCTCCTGGCGGCTCATTCATCTGTCCGAAAACGAAAGCAGCTTTAGAATCTTTCATAGCCTCAAGATCTACTTTAGAAAGATCCCAACCTCCATTTTCCATAGAGTGCATGAAGTCGTCACCATATTTGATAATTCCAGATTCCAACATCTCTCTCAAAAGGTCATTTCCTTCTCTTGTTCTTTCACCTACTCCTGCAAATACAGAAAGACCACCGTGTCCTTTTGCGATATTGTTGATCAATTCCTGGATCAATACTGTTTTTCCTACACCAGCTCCACCAAACAATCCAATTTTACCTCCTTTTGCATAAGGTTCTACAAGGTCAATAACCTTGATCCCTGTGAAAAGGACTTCAGCAGAAGTTGTTAATTGGTCAAATTTTGGTGCTGGTCTGTGGATTGGCAAACCTCCTTCTTTAGACAAGTTTTGGATTCCGTCAATAGCATCTCCAACCACGTTGAAAAGACGGCCATTCACTCCTTCCCCTACCGGCATTGTAATCTGTTGACCAGTACCTGTAACCTCTTGTCCTCTTTGAAGACCATCGGTAGCATCCATTGCGATACATCTTACCATATCCTGTCCAATGTGTTGCTCAACCTCCAGCACAACTTTTTCTCCGTTGTGTTTGATGATTTCCAAAGCGTCATATATTTTTGGTAACTCTTCAGCATCATTAAAGACCACATCGATAACCGGTCCAATAATTTGTGAAATTTTTCCTTTAATTTGGTTTGCCATTACTAAATTTTTACTTGTGCGCAAAGATAACAAAAGTTTGCATATCTCCGTTGTCAGAAAAAAAGATTTTTATCATATTTGTATCACATTATCAAACACCTTTTTTGGGTGTATTTTTACACAGGCAGACTTATGACGTTTTGCCATAAAATTCAGAATTTGAAAATCATCACAGATCTTATAGATTACCAGTCCAAAACCCCATTAGCATTATCTTTAGGAATGTTTGACGGCGTTCATTTGGGACATTTATCTATTATCAATACTTTAAATGAAATTGCTAAACGAGAACATCTGGAATCAGCTATTCTCAGTTTTTGGCCTCATCCACGAAAATTCTTGAATCCTGATGACAACGTGAAGATGCTTAATACGCTCGAGGAAAAGTTAGAATTACTCGATAAAAGTGGCATAAAAAATATATTCTTAAAGACTTTTGACGAAGAATTCAGAAATCTGACGGGAACTGAGTTTTGCGAACAGGTTTTGGTGGATAAACTTAACGTCAAACATATTATAATAGGACACGACCATACTTTCGGCAAAAACAAAAGTGGAAATTTTGAATTATTGAAAACTTTGTCTGATGAATTAGGTTTTAAAGTCAATCAACTTGGAGCTGTTCAGGTGAAGAATCTTAATATCAGTTCTACAAAAATCAGAATCGCGTTGTCAGAAGGCAGGATCAGTGAAGCTAATGAAATGTTGGGTTACCATTATCCTTTGACCGGAAAAGTGATTCACGGGAAAAAATTGGGCAGAACTATTGGTTATCCGACAGCAAATATCGAAGTTCCAATCAACAAATTATTACCCAAAAGCGGCGCTTATATTGTTGAAGTTTATATTGATAATCAATGTTACAAAGGAATGTTAAGCATCGGAACCAATCCAACCATCGATGATAAAAACGAATCTTTACACACCGAAGTTTATATTTTGGATTTTGACCAAGATATTTATGGGAAAGAAATCACCGTCAAATTCCGAGATTATCTTCACGATGAAATCAAATTTGAAGGTTTGGAAAAACTGATTGATAAACTGGATGAAGATAAAAGATTGACGGAAGAATTTCAGTTTTAAGAAATAAAAAAGGATAGCAATTGCTATCCTTTAATTTTATATTTCCAGTGAAACTTATTTCAAAGTAAATTTGATTTTTGTTCTGATATCAGAAGAAGAACTTCCTACCAAAGCTTCGAAATCGCCTGGCTCAGCAACCCAATCGTGTTTTTTCGGGTCGAAGAAACTTAATGCAGATTTATCAACTGTGATAGAAACTTCTTTGGATTCGCCGGCTTTCAGATAGACTTTATCAAAACCTTTCAGTTCTTTTAAAGGTCTTGGCAATGATGATTTCAAATCGCTGATGTACAATTCTACAACCTCTGCTCCATCCACTTTACCCGTATTTTTAACATTAATTGTGAAAGTGATTTTATCGTTCGCAGTTAATTCAGTTTTGTCAGCTTTTACTTTTCCATATTCGAAAGTCGTGTAACTCAAACCGTGTCCAAAACTGAATAATGGTTTGATGTTTTTCGTATCGTGCCAACGGTAACCCACGAAGATTCCTTCATTATAAGTAATGTTGATTGGGTCTTTCAAATCTTTTCCTTTTCCAGCCGCCAATTCTGCTTTATTTCCAGGATATTCTCCCAAAGCGTGCGCCGAATTATCTTCCAACTTCACAGGAAAACTAAAAGGTAATTTCCCGGACGGATTGACATCACCAGCCAAAACTGCCGCAATCGCGTGGCCAGATTCTGAACCCAAATACCAAGATTGTAAAACAGAAGGAACTTCTTTTATCCAAGGCATTGCCACTGCATTTCCGGAAACCAAAACTACCGCCAGATTCTTGTTGGCTTTGGATAATTCCGAAATCAATTTGTCTTGGTCATAAGGCAAACCGTAGCTTTCTCTGTCCATTCCTTCTGCGTCCTGATGGTCACTTTTATTGAGACCTCCAACAAAAACAACAAAGTCGGATTCTTTTGCCAATTTCACAGCTTCAGCAATCAATTCTGCCGAAGAACGTGTCTCTTTTAGGTTTTGGCCAGATTTTACGCCATTGTAATCTCCGCCAACATCACCAACATAACCTCTTGCGTACACGACTTCGGTTTGTTTCCCGAAACGTTCTTTGATGCCGTCAAGTGGTAACGTTTCATATTTTACTTTTAGAGAAGAACTTCCACCTCCAACAGTCATCATTTTAATAGCATTCTCTCCTATTACTGCAATTTTTTTAGTCTTAGCTAAATTGATCGGCAAGGTCGATTTTTGATTTTGAAGAAGAACAATACCTTCTGAAGCGATTTGTTTTGCAGCAGCAATATGTTCTTCCGATGCAATAGAACCATAAGGCTTATTTTTGTTCATCGATGTTTTGTAAGCTAGGCCTAAGACTCTTCTTACTTTATCATCCAATTCTTTAGTCCCCACTTTTCCGGATTTAATCAAATCCAAATAAGGTTTTGCCAAATAATAATTCTCATAAGCATTACTTGTTCCTTTTGACAAACCATTCGTCCAGGTTCCAAATTCTAAATCCAAACCATTATGAATCGCTTGGTCTGTATCTAAAACTGCGCCCCAATCGGAAACGACAACGCCTTTGTAACCCCATTCACCTTTTAAAATATCATTCAACAAATATTGATTGTGACTGGCGTGTTGGCCTTTGTATAAATCGTAAGCGCCCATTATCGTCCAGGAATCACCTTCCTGAACTGCCGCTTTGAATGGCGGTAAATAAATCTCGTACAAAGCTCTGTCATCCAAAATCACATTGCTCGAGTGCCTAAAAGTCTCCTGATTGTTCAAAGCAAAATGCTTCACACTTGTTGCAACACCATTGGACTGTACACCTTTAATATAAGGAACGACCATTTGAGAAGTCAAAAATGGATCTTCTCCCATATATTCGAAGTTACGGCCGTTGAGCGGTGTTCTGTAGATATTGACACCAGGACCTAGAATCACATTTTTCCCTCTGTATCTCGCCTCTTCTCCCAGAGATTTTCCGTAGATGGAAGACATATTTCTATTCCACGTTGCAGACAACGCCGTCAAAGTTGGATAAGCAATAATAGAATCGTTGGTCCAACCCGCTTGATCCCACTCGTCCCAAAGCACTTCTGAACGTACACCGTGAGGCCCATCAGCAGTCCACAATTCTGGAATTCCGAGTCTTGGAACGCCGTGAGAACTGAATTTGGATTGTGCGTGAATGATATTGATTTTTTCCTCCAAAGTCATCCTCGACAAAGCATCTTCAATACGTTGTTCCACAGGTTTGGAGTCGTCTAAATAAACTGGTGTTTTTTTCTGAGCAAAACTAAACTGCGTCATACAGCCTAATACAGAAAGTAATATTAATTTTTTAATCATAAATTTTACTCTTTTCAAATAGAAATTTTCGAATGCCTAATATACAATTTTTTTCATTATCTCAAAATGAGAAAATAAAAAATTGCTTTGATTTATAAACTATAGCGAAGCTTTACTAGATTTAATAATTCCCTTTGTGAATGGAATCTTAACTCAGAAAATAAGAAAATTTAGCTGTTAAGAATTTCTTCTTTCAGTTTTTTGGTCAATGATTTAAAAACCAAATCATAAGAGTGATCAATGATTTTTAGAATCAATTCTTTTTTAAGACCTTCACAAACCACTGAATTCCAATGGGTTTTATTGAGATGAAAAGCGCTATTGATCTGATGGTATTTTTCACGAAGTTCTTCACTCCATTCTGGGTCAGCTTTTGCTGAAAATGTTGCAGGATGTTTTTCGATAGGGAGAAACACGAAAATCTTGCCACCAACCTTGAAAACCAAAGTCTCCTGGTCAAATGGAAAAGCCTCTGTTACTGCTTTTTTTGATAAACAATACTCGCGGATTTCTTCTACTTCCATTTCTGAAGAAATTAGAATTTGAAAGTATTCTTCGGAAGTTCTTTGTTGATGTCGATTTTATTAATCATCATCACGTAATCGCTGTCTTTTTTAGGCGAAGACGATTCGATTCTGTAAGGCATCAGTAATTGTCCTACTTTTCTGTAATCAGAATACGTCAGGATTTCATCTTTCTTGATTTCGCGGAACAACATATAGTTTTTGATATCGAAAAAGTAAATGGTTTTATTCACATTTTTTGTCAATTCAACTTTGAAATAATATTGTTCACCAATTTTTTCTCTTCCTAATAATTCAGCTTCAAAACCTTTATTTTCCCAATCGATAAAGTCATTATCAAAATTCTCAGGAATATAATCGTTGTATTGCTGAAGCTTGTTCTGAGCATAATTCATCGCGTAACCATTCTTTCCGTCAAAACCTTCAACAGGCGTTTCTTTTCCACCGATTAAAATTGCTGTTTTACTAAGATTAGGGCGTTGCTGATAGATTTTCATCAGGTAAGAGTCATTAATTCCCAAAGTCACCCTTCCTTGTATTTGAACAGTATTCAGAAGTTTCCAGTTGGTGAGACCGCCAGAATTTTCAATGTTTTTATCGATGATATCTTTAGCGGTTTGAGCAAAAATAATTTGTGAAAATATGATAGCAAAAAGGACGACAATTCTCTTCATTCAAAAATTTTAGGATTTCAAAGATAGGTTTTTTCTTAGGGTTTGGACTTTTTAGATAAATTAATTATGACTAAAAAAGACATTAATCATTATATCAACCGTTTGGCTTTCTCCAAATCTTCCGGCGTATCTATTCCAACGCCTACAAAATCAGTTTCTATCATTTTGATTCGTTTCCCATATTCCAGATAACGCAATTGTTCCAGTTTTTCAGCAGTTTCCAATGGTAACATCGGAAGTTTCGAGAACTCCAGTAAAGCTTCTTTTCGGAACGCATAAACGCCGATGTGTTTATAATATTTAACATCAAAATCCTGATCGCGCAAAAAAGGAATCACCGAACGGCTGAAATACAAAGCAAATCCATTATTATCCGTAATCACTTTTACATTATTAGGATTCTGTATTTCTGCCAATTCTTTCAGTTGAATCTTCAATGAAGCCAAAGAAATTTCTTTTTTATCATCATCATAAAAAGCGTCAATCAACTGTTTCAAAGGTTCTTTCTTGAGAAAAGGTTCATCGCCCTGGACATTGATAACGATATCACAATCAATATTTTGAACAGCTTCTGCGATTCTGTCGCTTCCCGTTTCGTGTTCGTCTGTCATTACGGCTTTTCCGCCGTTTCCGGTAATTTCATTAAAAATTAATTCAGAATCGGTCGCAACAAAAACTTCATCGAACAAACCTGTTTCAACCACATTCTGATAAGTGGTTGTGATAACGGTTTTGTTTCCCAAAATCTGCATTAATTTTGCTGGAAATCTTGTAGAATTATAGCGGGCAGGAATAACTGCTATCGTCTTCATTATTTGTATTGTTTTATGATTTGTTCCAATCGATCATCAGGCTCAAAATCGAGAACGTCAATTAGCTTAACTTTTTTAAAATCTTTGTGAAATGTATTGATTACGACATTCCAATTTTCAGGAACAACTGCAGAAGGAACTTTTAAACAAAGCTTTTCATCAGCATCAAACCAAGCATTTCCAATCTTCTGACAATCAGAATAATTCCTAAAATCTCTCCAAATTTTAGACAATTCTGAAGATTCAACTATTTGGATTTCTGCATTATTAGGAATTCTGATAACCATAATCTTAAAGTCTTTATTAAATCCCAATCCTTTACGGTGTGCCAACGTTTCCAAGTAAGCCAGCGAAATACTTTCAGCAGTATATAGCACTTTTTTACCTTCTGAGTTCCACCTTCCTTCCAGTCCACTTGCAAAAAGAGAATCTGCATATTTTTTATGAACAATTCTATAAACAAGCATTATTATACAGGATAACCTTGTGCCAGTTTTTCTATCTCTTCATAAATCAAATCCACGCCTCCGGAAGTAGAAATAAAATCGATTGGTCTTTCTTCGGAACTCCAAAAAGGACGGTTCATCCAAAGTGTAAACTCTTCAAGACTTCCAAAAATCTCCTTACCAAAACTATAAAGATTGATTAATTTTAAAAGATGCTCACTGTAAATCGGATCCAAACCTTTTTCTTGATCTCTATAATTGCTAATGGTTCTTGGGGAAAGATTGATAACTGATGCCAAAGTTTTTTCGGGCATCTTTATAGCATCTGCAAGGGAATAAAACACCTCTGTTTTCACACCTTCTTTTGCTTTTTTGAGTAGTTTGTAATCGTCTTGTATAGAAAACCGATTAAAGATGGAAGAGCCAGCTCCGTAAGTCGCCATTGGCTCTTCAACTTTTGATTTTTTCGAATTTTTGTTTTGTTTATAATTTTCCATCTCTATTTTGCTTTACGCAAAGATAGAATTTTTTCCAATACAAAAACGAATTTTTTCCACTTATTTTAGATTTTCTAAAGCTTGCTCCAATTTCGGAAGGCAATCCTTAATATCATCCAAAGAACAACCACCGATAGAAGCTCTGAACCAAGGCACAGACTTATCATTTCCGAATGCTGAGAATGGAACCAAGGCCATTCCTGCATTGTTAATCAGATAGAAAACCAAATCTGTGGAATTCTCAATTTTACTTCCGTCTGGAGCCGTTTTTCCTAAATAATCTAATTTGATGGTCAAATAAAGTGCGCCCATTGGCGAAATACTTTCTACCGCCAAACCTTTAGATTTTAAATCTTGAATGCCTGCATGAAGTTCTTTCAAGCTTGTGTTCAGCTTTCCTTTGTAATCGGCTAAAAATGAATCAACCGCAGAATCATCCTCTAAAAACTCAGCAACTGCTTCCTGTTCCGGTTTTGGCGCCCACGCTCCAACGTGCGTCAACAAAGCTTTCATTTTATCAATCACCAAACTTGGTCCGAATCCCCAACCTACTCTAACGCCGGTCGCCGCAAAACATTTCGAAGTTCCATCAACATAAATCGTGTAATCTTTCATTTCTGGAAAAAGCGTCACTGGGTCGTAGTGGTCTGAACCGAAAGTCAACATTGCATAGATTTGGTCATACATCAAGTAAAGTGGTTTCTCGTCTGCACCTCTCTTTTTATTTTCTTCCAAAACCAATTCGCAAATCTCAGACAATTGTTCTTTTGTGAACATTGTTCCAGTTGGATTTAATGGAGAACAAAGGCAAAGCAACACCGCGCCATCAACATAAGGACGAAGGTCATCTGCGGTTGGTAAGAAATTATTAGATTCCTGAGTCTGAACTTCAACCGCGTTTGCAGTAGTTAAGTAAGCATAATGATTATTATTCCAAGATGGAATTGGATAAATCACTTTATCACCTTCGTCAACAATTGTTTTGAAAATCGCATAAATCAAAGGTCTTGAACCAGCCGTAATCAAAATATCATTGGCAGAATAATCAAGATTCCAACGTCTTTTCAAATCGTTGCTTACAGAAGCTCTAAGAGATTGTAAACCGTTTGCTGGAGGATAATTCGTAAGGTTATTAGTGTAAGCTTTCTGAATTCCATCTTTCAATTCTTGAGGAATTGGATAAATATTAGAATTAAGGTCGCCGATGGTTAGATTTGAGATTTGTGCACCTTTCGCTTTCAGGTCATTGACTTCATTTCCGATTTTGATGATTTCTGAACCTATGAGGTTAGATGCGAGTTTTGATACTTTCACTTTGTTTATTTTAGATGTTATTATTCAGATTTAGAAATCTGATTTTATTCTTTGTAGATTTTGACAAATATCTTAATTGTAAATCATTATATCAAATTACAAAGAAAAAAGTTCTCAAAAATTAAATGACTTTAATAATTGAGAACTTTATATTAAAAATATTTGGAGTTATATTTTTTGGCTAATAAAAATTTCAATTACAGATTCAAATCCTTCTTGACAGTCTGAATCTTCTCTTCCAATACAGGTAATTTCGCAACAAAATCTTCTTTTGAAGTGATGCTGTCTTTTACTGAAACATAGAATTTGATTTTTGGTTCAGTTCCGGAAGGACGAACGCAAACTTTAGTTCCATCTTGTGTGTAGAAAATCAATACGTTAGACTTTGGAATATCGTCCATTACTTTTTTCTCGTTTCTAGAAACTACAAAACAGGTCTGCTCTTTGAAATCTTTCACTTCTTCTACAGGAGAACCCGCAATTTCTTTTGGCGGATTGTTTCTGAAATCGCTCATCATCTGCGTGATTTCTTCAGCGCCAGTTCTGCCTTTTCTCACAACATTAATCAAACCTTCATAATAGAAACCAACTTCTTTGTAGATGTCAATCATATATTCGTAAACTGTTGTACCATTGGCTTTACACCACGCTGCGATTTCGCAGGCTGTCAAAATCGAACCGCAAGAATCTTTGTCACGAACGAAATCTCCAGTCATAAAACCGAAACTTTCCTCACCGCCACAAATGAATTTTTCCTGACCTTCAAAATCACGAATCATCTTTCCAATCCATTTGAATCCAGTCAATCCTACTTTGCAATCTACACCGAATTTCTCAGCCACATCAAAGAAAACGTCAGAAGTCACAATGGTAGAACCGATAAATTCTTTTCCAGTGATTTTCCCCGCTTTTTTCCATTGGTTAAGGATATAATAAGTCAAAATGGTATTGCATTGGTTTCCGTTCAGAAGTTGCATTTGACCTTCTAAATTTCTCACCGCAATTCCCAATCTGTCGCCGTCTGGGTCTGTTCCGATAACAATGTCCGCATTCGTAATTTCTCCAAGATCCATCGCCATAGAAAGCGCCGCTGGCTCTTCTGGATTCGGAGAAAGAACAGTTGGGAAATTTCCACTTGGAATCATTTGTTCCGCAACCAAATCTAATTTCGTAAATCCAGCTTTTCTCAATGCTTTTGGAACGGTTGTGTAAGTTGTTCCGTGGATAGATGTGAAAACAATGTTCAGGTTGTCTCTTCCCACATTTTGATAAAGAGAATTTTCCATACAAGCATCGATGTAAACATCATCCTGGTCTTCTCCAATCCACTCGATTAGATCATCATTTCCATTGAATTTGATATCTTCAAACTTAGTCGAATAAACTTCTTTGATGATATTTTCGTCGTCTGGTGGTACGATTTGAGCACCGTCATTCCAGTAAACTTTGTAACCGTTATATTCCGGTGGATTGTGAGAAGCCGTCAAAACGATTCCCGCATTGCATTTTTTATCACGAACAGTGAAAGACAATTCTGGTGTTGGGCGGTGTTCTTTGAACAAAAGAACTTTGATTCCATTGGCCGTCAAAACATCCGCAACAATTTTCCCGAATTCTTTTGAATTATTACGAACGTCATAAGCAATTGCCACTTTGATTTCCTCACCAGAAAATTGCTGATGAAGATAATTGGCCAAACCTTGAGTCGCTTGTCCCAATGTATATTTGTTCAAACGATTGGTTCCAACGCCCATCACGCCACGCATTCCGCCAGTTCCGAACTCTAATTCTCTGTAAAAAGAATCTTCCAAATCTGCAGATTCAGAATCGATTAATTCCTGAACTTTGCTTCTTGTTTCTTCGTCAAAAGTCTCTGATAACCAAAGTTTTGCTTTATCTAATGATGTTAATGTATCAGACATTATTTATAGTTTTTTGTTTTAATTAATTTTCTTGTTCTCCAAAGTCGCTTTTTCAGTCACTTTCAATTTTTTCGAAGGATTTCCGTAATAAATCAATTTTGAAGTATTACTGATTTTTCCTTTGATTTCTTCATCCACATTCAGTTCTGCATAATTTCCGTTCTGAGACTCGATTTCCAAATCTTTGATGTACCAATATGGCGAAATAATACTCGCTGTGTCTTTGATATTAAGCTTTGCTAAAGTCGTTTTTCCTAGTAAGTTAGCCCGACTTTTATTCGACATTTCTATCTCCGACTTTTCTGAAATCACTGAACCTATAAATTTAGCATTATCTTTCAAATGAAGAGAAAAATTTTCAACTTTCATTTGACTTGAAATGTTAAGTTCTACAGAATCAGCGATTTTAATCACATCAAAAGGATTTTTCCCATAAATAGTAATATTGTAGAAATCAACTTTATCCGTTTCACTTTTCTCTGAGATTGACAGGTTTTTATCTTTTACTTCAATATTCAGATTATCAAAGAAATTCGGATAAGTTTCTACATTCACAAAGTTGTGTGGACTTTGCACATAAAACACTCGGAATTTCCCTTTCAAATCTAGTTTAGAAAACTCAGATAGTTCGACATCTTTGGATTGGATTTCGCCTTTTGGAGAAACTTTTCCGCAGGAAACTAGAGTGAAAATTAGAAATAAGTATAAATAGTATCTCATTTTTTAAATTATATCAATTCCTCAATATGATAATTTTTATGGTCACGATTACTTCTGATAATCAATTCTCCTAAGAATCCGGCTACAAAGAGTAAACTTCCCAAAATCATCATCGTTAAAGCAATGAAAAACCAAGGATTATTGGCAATTAGATTTCCGTAGATTTTGAAGATATACACATCGATCAGTTTTGAAACGCCTAACCAAATTGCTGATAAAAATCCGATGATGAACATCAAAGTTCCAGCGGCACCAAAGAAATGCATCGGTCTTCCACCAAATCTGCTGACAAACCAAAGCGTTACCAAATCCAAAAACCCACGAACAAAACGCTCAGTTCCGAATTTCGAAGTTCCATAAGGTCTTGCCAGATGCTGAACCGGTTTCTCCGTGATATTTCTGAAGCCTGCATTGGCTGCCAAAACCGGAATGTAACGGTGCATATCACCATAAACATCAATGGATTTCACGACTTGTTTTCGGTAAGCTTTCAGTCCACAATTGAAATCGTGAAGTGAAACGCCGGAAACTTTTCTCGCCGCCGCATTGAAGAGTTTTGATGGAATATTTTTGGTCATCACATTATCAAAACGTTTCTTTTTCCAACCAGAAACGATGTCGTAATTTCCTGCAGTTACCATTTCGTAAAGTTCAGGAATCTCTTCCGGAAAATCCTGTAAATCAGCATCCATTGTGATAATTACCTCGCCATTTACTTTCTCGAAAGCTGCGTGAAGTGCCTGAGATTTTCCGTAATTCTTGGAGAATTTAATCCCGTGAATCTGCGGATGCTGTATTTTCATATTTTCTATGATGGACCAAGACAAATCCGTGCTTCCATCGTCTATGAACCAGACTTCGTACGATAATTTGTGGTTTCGGCAAACGTTGTCGATTCTTGTGAACAACTCTTCCAGAGAGTCTTGCTCGTTGAGCAATGGGACGATTATAGAAAGATTCATTTTTTATATAAGATGTTAGATTTTAGATATCAGATATTTAGAATTTTAAATTTTCAGGATAAATTATTTATTTAAATAAAATCCCGTAATTATTTATTATCCAATATCTTACTCGTAACGTTTTTTGTTTTTCAAAAAGCCTGCGATGATAATAGACAAAAGTAAATAAAATAGTAAAAAGCCACCAAAGATTGAAGATAAAAATTGGAAAGAGAAGTAGTTTCTGTTCTCCTTTTTAGCCATTTCTCTGGCTAATTTTTGTTGTTTATAATTATCCTCCAGCTCTTTAACTTTAGTTCTGTCTTTTTGATTGGCCGCTTCAACTTTTAGTTTTGCATAAGATTCATCCAAATTATTGAGTTCAGTTTGGATGTATTGATGATTCAGCATTTCTCTCGCTTCTGTGTCTGCATAATTCAGAAAAGCGAAAATCGACAACATAGAAAGTCCGCCTCCTACGAACAAAGTCACAAAACATTGTTTGAAAGCTTGCGGATAAGTGATTTTGTTGCTTCCGCGATACCAAATAACGGAAAGAAACCCAGCCAAAACATATAGAAAAGTCATCCCGAAAGCATTGACTTTCATACTGGTATCAAAATAATTGGCATCTGCGAAAAAGTAATAAACAACGAAGAAAGTCAACATTGTCACTAGAAATAAACCAAAGCCAACGGCTACAGGATTTTTTGTCATAATTTATTTAGATTAATAGAGAAAAGAAAAAAGACGAAAGACAATTGAAAAAAAATCAATTTAAAAATCAGTTGATTAAGCGTTTTCACTCGAATTATTCAGTCTTTTATCCTTTGTTCTTTGTTAATTTTCATTTTTAATTTCTATATTTGCACCGGCAAGTCCTAAACAACCAGCTCCTGAGAATCCTCCAGGGTGGGAACGCAGCAAAGGTAATTGGTTGTAGCGGTGTGATTTAGGTAGCTTGCCATTTTTTGTTTCTATACATCAAGAAATTCTGAGATTAAGTAATTTAGAAATTATATAATCTCAGAATTTTTTGTTTAAAATTCGAACTCCTCTCCTAGTTTTGGTAAAGTAAACTCGATGTTTTTGTCTGAGAAATGCTTTTTAGCTTCCTCGTGATTGATTTCTATCGGTGGAAAAGTATCGAAATGACAGCCAATAACTTTCGGTGTTTTCAATAATTCTGATGCTGCAAAAGCGGCTTTTCTAGGACACATCGTGTAATGCTTCCCAACTGGAAGAATCGATAAGTCCAAAGTCCCGAAAACCTGTGGAAACAAGCTCATTTCTGAACTCAAGCCAGTATCTCCAGCCAAATATAGATTTCTTCTGTCTGCAAATCTGAAAATATATCCAGCGGCCAAACCTCCATAACTTCCGTCTGAGAAAGAACTTGTATGCAATGCAGGAACCATGGAAATCTTCAAATCGTCAATTTTTGCAGAACCTCCGAAGTTGATATCGATGTTATTGGAATGTCCAAAATAACCACAAATCTCCGGTTGACCAATCACAGTTGCATCAGGATGATTTTCAAGAACTTCTTTCACGTCTGCGATATGGTCGCCGTGAGCGTGCGTAATCAACACATAATCGATTTTCTGAGCGGTGATATCAAAACCAGATTGCGCTTTCTGATAGTTGTAAAAAGGGTCAGAAAGGATTGTCTTTCCGTTGTATGTAAACAAAAAACAGTTTTGTCCTAGGAATTTTATTTTCATTTTATACTAAATTTAATCAATTATTATTGCTTCATAATTAAAATAATAAATCAGATATAAACAATAAATGATTATTAAAATTTGAATTATTAAAATAATTATATTGTGTGATATTCTTCCTTTTAAAATTTGTAATGAAATTATAAAATCAATTAACAAAACAATTCCTAAAAAAATTGGATGAACATCTATTTCCGATATTGATAATCCATTAAATAATAATTCTTTAAGCAACAATAAACAAAAGATTACAAAAGTTACTATTGATAAAAAAGAAATTATTTTTTTGAATTTATTCATATCATTAAATAACAAAATTAAGCCCGAAAGCTGTCAAAACAGCCATCATAAAAGTTAAGATTCCAACTTGTTTTAGAAATGGGTCGAGCAATTTTGGTTCTTGGATTTTCATAATTGTTCTTCGCAATTTCATAAAAGGAAATATCAGAATCATCACGATAAATGGATAATAAAGACCTTTTTCCTGAAATCCATTGTACATCAAAAAAGCCAACATTAATAAGATTGGTAATTGTAACAAAATAATTTCATAAATCATCGCATTTTTGAAGCCTAATCGCAATGCTAAAGTCTTCTTCCCTGCTAATTCATCATTCACTATGTCTCGCATATTGTTGAGATTCAGAACAGCCATACTTAGCATTCCGACTGCTGTTGCGGGAAATAATAAGTCCCAACTGAATGATTTTGTGAACAGAAAGTAACTTCCGCAAACCGAAACCAATCCGAAAAAGATAAACACAAAAATATCTCCTAAACCTAAATAGCCGTAAGGTTTTTTACCAACTGTATATCCAATTGCTGCCAAAATACAGGCGATTCCTAAACCGATGAATATCCAAAATTCTTTGGTATAATCTGGATAAAATGCAACGTACAATAATGCAACTGTTGCAATTAAAGATAAAATTGATAATAAAATCACAGCATTCCTCATTTGAGTAGCCGTAATTCTTCCGGAAGCTACAGCCCGCTGTTCCGCCTCTCCTATTCTATTTTTATCGGTTCCTTTGATGCCGTCGCCGTAATCATTGGCAAAGTTGGAAAGAACCTGATATAATAATGTTACGAGAAGTGCCAAAGCGAAAATCCGCCAATCCCAAAATCCGCCTTCCTGAGAAATCCTCCATTTTGCAATGAAAGCTCCCATAATAATCCCACTCATAGAAAGTGGTAATGTGCGCAGACGCGCAGCTTGTATCCAATCGGTCATTTTATTTTTTTAATCTTTAAATACAGATTCGCCATTCAAATTAGTTGAGAGAACTTCACTCATATAATCGAAGAAAGGACGCATTGCTAAAAAAGTAGCGATAATCTCTTTATGAAAACTATCTGAAAAAACTTCTTTGTCAGAAAATTTTCTCATCACCACATATTGTTTTTTCTTTATCAAATCAATTGCAGGATGATTTTTGTCGAAACCTTTTGGCGCAGTTTTAACTCCATCTTCGCCTTTCAGTTCTTCAAAATATTTTACAAAACTTTTATCTGAAGTTATTTTATTAATTTGAGAATCATCAATTTCAAATTCTTTTCGGATTCTTAATAAATCTTCATTATTCGGTCCCCAGAAACCGCCTCCAACAAACGTATTGTTTGGTTCTAAATGAATATAATAACCACCTCTCAGCATTGGCTTTTTTCGGGATATGCTACCTCCGAAATTAGTTTTATAAGGTGTTTTATCTTTAGAAAAACGAATATCTCTATTGATTCTTAGAATATGAATTTGCCCCAGACTATCGTGGAATTCCATTTCAGAATAAATTTCATCTACGAATTTCTTATTGTCTTTTGCAATAGCATCATATTCTTTTTTATGCTCAGAAAACCAAACACGATTGTTATTTCTGCTTAATTGTTTCAGAAATTCGAATCCTGTTTCTAGTGAAATGTTTTTGTTTGGCATCAATAAATGTTGATAAATAATTACTTAGATGAATTATATATTTAGAATTTTTAAGAAATCCACTGGTCGTCCCCGAAATTAGGCTTACGTTTCTCTAAAAATGCATTTCTACCTTCTTTTGCTTCTTCTGTCATATAAGCTAAACGTGTTGCTTCACCCGCAAAAATCTGTTGTCCAACCATTCCGTCATCCGTAAGATTCATTGCGAATTTTAGCATTCTGATGGAAGTTGGTGATTTTGCAAGAATTTCCTGTGCCCATTCGTAAGCCTTATCTTCTAATTCTGCGTGAGGAATTACAGCGTTTACCATTCCCATTTCTTCGGCTTCTTTTGCTGAATAATTTCTTCCTAAAAAGAAGATTTCTCTTGCTTTTTTCTGACCAACCATTTTCGCCAAATACGCTGAACCGTAACCTCCATCAAAACTGGTTACATCAGCATCAGTTTGTTTGAAAATCGCGTGCTCTTCACTTGCCAAAGTCAAATCGCAAACTACGTGAAGTGAATGTCCACCGCCAACTGCCCAACCGTTTACCACAGCAATCACGGCTTTTGGCATAAAACGAATCAAACGCTGAACTTCCAGAATATTCAAACGATGTCTTCCGTCTTCGCCAACGTAACCTTGATGTCCGCGTGCTTTTTGGTCGCCACCACTGCAGAAAGCGTGACCGCCATCTTTTGGACTTGGACCTTCGCCTGTTAACAATACAACGCCGATTGACGAATCTTCGTAAGCGTCATAAAAAGCATCGTAAAGTTCTGAGGTTGTTTTTGGTCGGAAGGCGTTTCTGACTTCTGGTCTGTTGATAGCGATTCTTGCTACGCCATTTGATTTTTTATAGGTAATATCTTGGTATTCCTTAACGGTTTTCCAGTCTGCCATTTTTTGAAAATTTAGAGTGTAAATATACGGAGAATTGATGTTGTTACAAAGGAATTATAAAGCTGATTGCAAACGGAAAACTTTGACTTTGAGAAAAATTTATAACTATGACGAATCTTGAATTTTGCGTCAGCGCGTAAAGGATAGTAGCGGTTATCCTTTTTTTCGCTTGGGAAAAGCTTTGGCAAAAAAAAGATATTAGCGGATAGCCTGGTCTTTTTGTTTTGCTTGGCAGAAAAGTCTTTCGATAACCTAAAAGTGAAAGCAAAACAAAAAGATACGCCCAATAAAAAAGCTCCGGAAAAATCCAGAGCTTGTAAATTTTATATTGAAACCAACTTATTCTACAACTTTGATAGCGCTTGCTAAAAATCTTGTTTCGGTTTTTGGTTCTTTGATTGCGTCGATTTCTGTCTGAGATTTTTTAGCATCTTCTGCATAATGCTGCAATTCTTTTACAGATGTGGTTTTGCTTTCTGCACTGCCTTCCAAAATGACCGTTTTACCTTCCAAAGCCGTTGGAACGAAGAATGCGTAATCCTTCATCTTCACAAAAAATGTCTCGCCAGAATCTGTTGCCAGACTTACCCAGCATCCTTTTTTAGGACAAACGCCTGTGACTTTTCCTTTTACAGAAGTTTTGGCGATTTTCGGAGTTGATTTCAATTCTTTGTTGAGTTCGTCTGTGGAAATTGCTTTTTTAACAGCTTTTGAGGAAACATCCTGTCCATAGTATTCTCCTACTTTGGCGTCCCCGGCTGGCGGACCAGATTGTGCGAATGCTGAAACTGATAATCCTATCAAGACGAATGCAAACAATATATTTTTCATATGGGGTTATTTATTAATTTTAATGACATATGGAATCTAAACGATTTCATATTCAAATATTTATTTTTAATGCTGTAAATTTAGAAAATTAATTAAAATGAAAATTTTTATTTTTTGATGTAACGAAAAATACTTTTCAGTTGTCATATTAATAACAAATCAAAAACTGTAAAAAATTATACTTATGAAAATAAAACTTTTATCTCTGGTTCTTTTGGCTTCTGTGACCAATTTTTCTTGCATACAGACCAAAAATGATTCGAACGACGTGATGTTCTCTCACATTTTATCAGATTCTGGAAAAGGCGAAGTGATTGACAAATCTTATTCCGTTGACTTTGACGAGTTGCAAATTTCCACAGGTCTCAACGCAGAAGTTTACAAATCGAGTGAAGAAAAAATCGTGGTTTTTGCGCCATCTGACTTGATGAAATATGTGCTTGTAAAACAAGATGGAAGAAAAGTTCAGGTAAAAATTCAATCAGAAGGTAAATTGAATATTTCTACTGACAGAATCAAAATTAAGGTTTATGCTAAAGATTTTGATAGATTAGCAGCTAATTCCAGCGGAACAATTGTGGTAAAAGATGATTTCAAATTTTCTGATTTGGATGTGAAAGTTTCCAGCTCTGGAAATATCAAAGGCAATTTCAGCGGAAACAATATCAATATCCAAGCATCCAGCAGCGGCGAGTATAGCGGAGAAGTGAATGCGAAAAACCTTAATCTTCAAACTTCTTCTTCCGGGGACATCAAAATCACAGGAAAAGCGGATAATGTGAATGCGCAATCTTCTTCATCAGGCGACATCAAAGGTGAAAATCTAACGGCGGACAGCGCGATTCTGACCACGTCATCTTCGGCTGATGTTACGATTGGTGTTCGTCAAAGTCTGACCGCAAGTGCCTCTTCAAGCGGCGACATCAATGTCATCAAAAGAGGCGACCTAAATAAAGTGACTAAAAACGAAAGCAGTTCCGGTTCTGTTAATATCCGGTAGTTTTATATTAATTTTCTCTCAAACAAAAAAAGAGACCTGAATTTCAGGTCTCTTTTATATTAATAAAAATCAAGATTAAAACTTGATGATATCTTCCATTTTAGCAGTTTCCTCGTTTACCAACTCGTCATCTACCAAGATTTTTCCAGAATGCTCATCGATGATAATCTTTTTTCTTTGAGCAATTTCCATTTGCTTTTGTGGCGGGATGGTGAAGAAAGAACCTTTTGGCGCTCCTCTTTCCAAACCTACAACTGCAAGACCTGTAGATGAACCTTGACGGATTCTTTGGTAAGAAGCCAACAATCTGTTATCGATTTTCTCAGCAAATTCTTTAGATTTTTCCAATAGATAATCTTCTTCTTTCTGAGTTTCTGAAACTAGGTTCTCCAACTCATTTTTCTTGTGTGTCAAGTGATTTTTAAGCTCATCGATTTTGGTTGTCAAATCAGCCAAAGTTTCTTTTTTGTGGTCGATTTTCCCTCCAAATTCTTTGATTCTTTTTTCAGCTAACTGAATTTCCAATTCCTGATATTCTACCTCTTTTGATAATGATTCGAACTCTTTGTTATTTCTAACGTTATCTTGTTGCGTTTTATATTTATCAATCAGAGTTTGAGCTTGCTTCATCAAGTCTTTTTTGCTGTTGATTTCAGCATTTTGCTCAGCAATTTCAGATTCGAATTTTTGGGCTCTTTTTTCAAGACCTTCAATTTCTATCTCAAGGTCTTCTACTTCAATCGGCAATTCGCCTCTTGTGTTGCGGATCTCATCCAAACGGGAATCGATGATTTGCAAATCGTAAAGAGCTCTTAATTTTTCTTCAACAGAAATTTCGTTTACTTTAGCCATATCTATATAAAATAATTAACAGGATTTGTTTTTTGTGACGTTTTAGCGACTGCAAATGTAGTGAATTTTTCGGATAAAATTTCAAATAATTGTTGAGTTACAAATTGTTCTGATTCGAAATGTCCGATATCACAAATCAGCATTTTATCTTCTGCGGAAAAAAAATCGTGGTATTTCACATCGCCAGTCAGATAAGCGTCACATTTTGCACCCAAAGCAGCTTTGATTCCGCTTGCGCCGCTACCGCCCAAAACGCCTACTCTTTTGATTTTTTTGTGGGTTAATGAATTGTGTCTAATGATATTAAGATTAAATTTTTCTTTCACGAATTTCATAAAATCAACTTCATCCATTTCCGTTTCCAAATCTCCGAATCGACCTAAACCAGTATATTGATTTTCATTATCCAAAGAAATTAGCTGATACGCCACTTCTTCGTAAGGATGATTTTGTTTCATCGCAAAGAGAATTTGGTTTTTCTTATAATCTTCAAAAATCACAGAAAGCAAAACTTCATTCGCATTTTCTCTCTCATTATGCTTTCCAGTCACAGGATTTGAACCTTTCAAAGGTCGGAAAGTTCCATCGCCATTGATGGTAAAACTGCATTCATCATAAAAACCAATGTTTCCTGCACCAGCTTCAAACAATGAATTTTTCAAATTCTCAGCAGAATCAACGGGAACATAAACCTCCAATTTCTTTAACTGATTTTGTTTTGGCATCAGGATTTTTTGATTTATCAAACCGAGAACTTCACAGATTTTATAATTAACACCAAAATAATCATTATCAAAAGCTGTGTGAATCGCATAAATCGCAATTTTATTTTCTAAAGCTTTCAGAACTGCTTTTTCAACATAATTTTTTCCTGTAATCGATTTTAATCCAGAAAAAATAATGGGATGAAAGCAAAATACAAAGTTTAAATTCTTTTCAATAGCTTCATCAACTACAGATTCCAAAGCATCGTGCGCAATCAAAACACCAGAAATTTCTCTCTCAGGATTTCCACAAAGCAATCCGACATTATCAAAATCTTCCGCTTGTTTGACTGGAATGATTTGTTCAAAATATTTTATAAACTCTTTGATTTTCATTAACTTGATATTTTATCTGATGAACAATCGGTCATCAAAAGTAAACTTTTCTATTTTTTTAATTTTCACTTCCGGAAAATTAATATGTCTAGGATTAATAATATAATTGAATTCGCCTTGAACCGCTGCTGAAGGAACTTTCATCACTAAAAATTTATTTTCTTTGAGAAATTTATCTCCGATTTTCTGTGTACTATCAGGATGCGGAAAAGTATTCCAGTCTTTCGGCAATCTTTTTGGCTCGAAAAAATCAATATCTGGGATTTCTAGGTGAACCAAACGATAATCCTTTGGTAAAATTCCCAAAGGAATATGAACCGCAATTTCCGTCACGCACAACGCAATAGATTGCCCAGTATATAACGCCGAATTTCCTTTGCTGTTCCATCTTCCGCCAGCTATTTCAGCTCCTTTTCCTGAAAGGTCATTGGCATAAATTTCTTTTGCAAGTCTGTAAACAATCATCCGATATTACGCTAAAATACCGTGTTCTATGCGAGTTAGCTCATCCATCAAAAGTGAAATCCCAAAGCTGCTTCCTAACAAATCTTGTGGTTTTGTTTTGCCTAAAGCAAGATTCTCTGTTTGTAACCAAATCATAAAATTATCTGCAGAATCAAAAACATCTTCTCCACGTTTGTAAAGCATTTCTATCTGTAAAATCTTTTCTGACTGCAAGACATCAAAAGACTTGTCTTCTTTTTGGTAACGTGATAAAGTTTTGCCAGAAATATGAAGGAAATCTGCCCAATCCTGCATTGTAAACGGAAACTTTTTTGCCAAACCATCAAATATCTTGAAGGAAATACCTTTTTGTGCAATATCTATCAAACCGAAAATACCCACATCATCAAAGTTTTGATAACCGTAAGCCATCGCAGGTTCTTGAATAAGATTGGCAGAAGCTTCTGAAGTTTTATATTTTTTCATCGTATCATTTTTTTTCTCTACAAATATACGACTTTTGTCTTAAAAAAAAAGACTTTTGTCTAATATTTTAAAGAGTATTAATTTTGACTAATTTTATCGTATCAATTTCAATTTTTGAATTATGAGAATTAAACCCGAATTTGACCTTATTCCTGAAGAAGGCTGGCGCAAGAAAATTTACGAAACTGTTTATTTATCGCATACAAAAGCTGGTAAAATATTTGACATCAGTTTATTACTTCTTATTCTCACCTCTACAGTTTTGTTAATGGTGGAAACCATTCCGATTGTCAGACTACAGTATAATCAAGAGTTTTATTACGCAGAATTCTTCATCACAATCATTTTCACAATAGAATATATTTTGAGAATAATCTGCGTCAAAGACCGTGAAGAATACATTTTCAGTCCATTGGGAATCATTGATTTTCTTTCGATCATTCCATTTTATGTGAGTTTATTTTTTCCAATTTGGCATTTTGTCGCTGTCATAAGAGTTCTTAGAATCTTAAGAATTTTCAGGATTTTCAACCTTGCGGATTATATGCACGATGGAAGATTCATTGTTTCGGCTTTAAAACACAGTTCAAGGAAAATCTACATTTTCTTATTATTTATGACGATTTTCATTGTCATTATTGGTTCACTAATGTACGTTGTAGAAGATGGAAAAAATGGATTCAGCAGTATTCCGCAAAGTGTTTATTGGGCTGTTGTTACGATTACTACAGTTGGTTACGGTGACATCTCTCCCGGAACGCCTGTTGGTAAAATTTTATCTATGATTGTAATGCTCTGTGGTTACAGCATTATTGCAGTTCCAACGGGAATTGTGACTTCAGAATTCAGGAAGCAGAAGACAACCGACTTTGAATGCGAGAAATGTGGCAATCAGGATAATGATGAAAATGCACGCTACTGCAAAATCTGTGGCGAAAAAATTATTTAATAATAATTTCATATTGGTCAATATCCAATAGCATAAAAATATTTATATTTGATATACTTAAACATAAATAAAATATAATTAGCAATTCTGCAACAATTAATATAATCTCATGAAAACAGTCAATTTCATATTTTGGACGGTTATCATTATTTGTTTCGGAAGCTGTTCCTCTCAAAAAACACCAACAATCAAATCTTCTCCTATTCTTGCGGTAAGAGATCACATATACACAACAGTTAACTTTACTGCTTCTGACGGACTGACAGTCTATGCCGATTATTATGCCAAATACGGAAGACACAACCCGTTAATCATTCTTTATCACCAGGCAGGTTTTAGTCGCGGCGAATTCAGAAATATTGCGCCACGTTTGATGGATTTGGGATTCAACGTTTTGGCAGTTGATCTTCGTTCTGGAGACATCGTGAATCAGGTTACGAATCTTACCAATAAAGAAGCTATCAAGCAAAGAAAATGGACAGGCTTCACAGACGTTATCCCAGATTTGGAAGCGGCATATGACTATGCGAAAAACACAATCAAGGCAAAGAAAATAATCTATTGGGGAAGTTCCTACTCTGCATCTTTGGGATTTTATATGGCAGCCAAATACCCGAAAGCTTACAAAGCGCTGATTGCTTACTCTCCAGGAGAATATTTCAAAATTGAAAATAAAAGTATTGCCGATTTTGCCAGTAATGTAAAAATTCCGGTTTATATTTCTTCAGCCAGAAATGAAGAATCGAGCTGGCGACCTATTTACAACTCCGTTAAATCTAAAAAGAGATTTTATCTGCCTTCTAAAACGAAAGGACATCACGGAACGATTGCGCTTTCAGTTTTCAATGATGATGCTGAAGAAAATTGGCAAGCCATCATTCCTTTCTTACAAACATTGAAGTAAAATCCTCCTCATTCTCGTTGAAAGAACGTTTCGCTTCTTCATATCCAATATTGAAAATCTCTTCCAAACGTTGCGGATTCCTTTCAAAAATTCCGTATTTCGATAATTTTTTTGAAGTAATGAACCAATCACAAAACGCGAATTTGTAAATCTCCGTTCTATGAGACAACAACTCGTAAGCCCTTGTTGTAACGGAACGAATGGTTTTGAGGTCATTCACTTTCACATCTTGTGGCGACGTTACATAAATCCCTATCAGTTTGTCACATTCATTATGGATGACATCGGCTGGAAAATTATTCAAAACGCCGCCATCGCTGTACATTTCGCTATCAATAAAATAAGGCGTAGAAATTCCAGGAATACAGGAGGAAGCGATAATGGCATCCACAATTTTATAATTCTTTTCGAAGACTTTTTGCTGACCAGTAATCAATTCAGTCGCAACAATTCTGACATCTTTTTCCAAATCTCCCAAAGTCATTTCTTTGAAAATTGGATTAAGATAAGTCGCAAAAATAGCAGATGAGACCAATCCTGGTTGATTAAAAGTAAAATGCTTCCAATGAAAAAAATAAATGGATTGAAAAAAATCTAAGATTTCTTCAGGCTTTTTACCAACCGCATACAACGAACCAACAATAGATCCGGCACTGCAACAGGAAAGAATATCCGGTTCGATATTTTTTTCTTTTAGGAATTTCAAAACTCCTGCGTGCGCCAATCCACGCGTTCCTCCACCTGACAAAACCAATCCTATTTTTAAATCTTCCATTAAGTAAAATTAAAAAAACCGTAGAAGAATCTACGGTTTTCATTTATTAATAATTTGTTAATCTATTAAATGTGAATCACTTCTCCATAAGCTGCAGCTGCAGCTTCCATAATAGATTCTGACAATGTTGGATGCGGATGGATAGATTTGATGATATCGTGACCTGTTGTCTCCAATCTTCTTGCTACAACTGCTTCAGCAATCATATCAGTAACGCCGTCTCCAACCATATGACAACCTAACCATTCGCCATATTTTGCATCGAAAATTACTTTGATGAAACCATCAACATCGCCATTTGCAGTTGCTTTTCCAGAAGCAGAGAAAGGGAATTTCCCCACTTTTATTTCGTAACCTTTTTCTTTAGCTTGCTTTTCAGTCAAGCCAACGGAAGCGATTTCCGGATGACAATAAGTACAACCAGGAATGTTTCCGTAATCGATAGCTTCTACATGCAATCCTTTGATTTTCTCAACACAAGTAATCCCTTCAGCAGAAGCTACGTGAGCCAAAGCTTGAGTTGGAATAATATCTCCAATTGCATAGTAACCTGGAACAGAAGTCTGGTACCATTCATTAACCAAAACTTTTCCTTTTTCAGTTTTGATGCCAACAGCTTCAAGACCGATTCCTTCTACATTGGAAGCGATTCCAACAGCAGAAAGAAGAATATCAGCTTCCAAAGTGATTTCTCCCGTTGCAGTTTTCACTTTCGCTTTTACGCCATTTCCAGAAGTATCAACAGATTCTACAGAAGCGTTTGTCATAATCTCGATTCCAGCTTTTTTCAAGGATTTCTCAACGTGTTTTGAAACGTCTTCGTCTTCCAAAGGAACGATATTTGGCAAAAACTCAACTACAGTCACCTTAGTTCCCATAGAATTGTAGAAATCCGCAAACTCAATTCCGATGGCGCCAGAACCTACAACAATCATAGATTTTGGCTGCTCAGGGAGAGACAATGCTTGTCTGTACCCGATTACTTTTTTACCATCCTGAGGAAGATTTGGCAATTCTCTGGAACGTGCTCCGGTTGCAATGATGATATTGGTTCCAGCATATTCAGTTGATTTTCCTTCTGCATCTACAACAGTAACTTTTTTACCAGCTTTTACAGTTGCAGTTCCCATAATGACGTCTACTTTATTCTTTCTCATCAAAAAAGCAATTCCGCTACTCATTTTAGACGCTACACCTCTACTTCTCTGAATCACTTTTGTGAAATCAAAGCCTGGATTTTCTACTTTATTAAGACCATAATCCTCAGCGTGCTTCAAATAATTGAAAACGTGAGCAGATTTTAGGAGCGCTTTCGTTGGGATACAACCCCAGTTAAGACAAATACCTCCAAGATTTTCTTTTTCGATTATAGCGGTTTTGAAACCCAATTGAGCAGCTCTGATTGCAGTTACATATCCGCCAGGTCCACTTCCAATTACAATGATATCGTAGTTCATCTGATTTAAAAATTTGATGCGAATTTACGGAAAATTATTGGGATTTTTATATGACAAAAAGCAACTTTGTGAGTTGCTTTTGTAATTCAAGATCGTTTTATTGAGGCTTTATAAAAAATTACAATTACACAAACTATTACAATTATTAGATTTTTCAAATTCAAAAATTTTAGACTAACTCGAGGAATAATTATCTTTGTCCAATGGATTTACAATACCTCGTACGAGAACCTCAAAATATCACACCAGAAACACCCGTTTTATTTTTGCTGCACGGCTATGGAAGCAATGAAGAAGACCTTTTCAATTTCGTTCCGACTTTGCCGGAAGATTGGTTGGTTATCAGTTTCCGGGCGCCAAAAGATTCCACTTACGGAGGCTACGCCTGGTTTGATATCGATTTCAATAATGCGGAGAATTTCGTGGAAGAAAATGAAGCCAATGAAGCCGTGAAACTGGTTTTGGAAAACATAATGAGCGTTACCAACAGATACGGATTGACGGATAACAAGACGCATCTTTGCGGTTTCAGCCAAGGCGGAATGATTGCTTATTCTCTGGCTTTACAATATCCTGAACTATTCTCGAAAGTAGCTTGTTTAAGCTCTTATCCTGAAGAAAAACTTCTGAAAAACATTGTGAAAGACAAAAAGAAATTGGAAAATCTGCGTTTCTTTGTTTCTCACGGGACAGACGACGCTGTGATTCCGATGGATTGGGGAAGAAAAGCAGCTGACCTTTTATATGATTTGAGCGCCTATTTTTCGTTCAGAGAATATATGTCCGGCCACGGCGTGAATCAGAAAAACTATCTTGATTTGATGGATTTCTTCAAGAAATAAATCAAGACATTATAAAAACAAAAAACCCGATAATTGAAATAATTATCGGGTTTTTTATATTGAATTTTACAGTTGAATTTTCATCTAAATTCTCACTTGTAAAATCTAATTTCTATCATTAAGAATTCATCAAATCCTCAATTTCCTCCGCAGTAATAGGAATATTCGCCATCAGATTAAATGGTTTTCCGGAAGACTGAATCACATAATCGTCTTCAATTCTAACGCCGAAACCTTCTGCAGGAATATAGAAACCAGGCTCATTGGTGAACACCATATTTTCAACAAAATCATCGGTCAAGATTCCGTAATCGTGCGTATCCAATCCCATATGATGAGATGTTCCGTGCATCATAAACTTCTTGTAAGCCGGCCATTTTGAGTCTTCGTTTTGGACATCAGCTTTATCAATCAATCCTAACTGAAGCAATTCTGAAGTATAAACTTCCCCCATTTCTTTATGGAATTTGTACCAGTTATTCCCTGCAACCAAACGGTCTTCAGCTTCAACTTTACATCTTAAAACCGAATTGTAAATCTCCTTTTGTCTCTCAGAATATTTTCCGCTCACAGGAATTGTTCTGGTCAAATCGCTGGAGTAATTTGCATATTCTGCACCAACATCCAATAGAATCAAATCGCCTTCTTTGCACTGCATATTATTGGCGATGTAATGAAGAACATTCGCATTATTTCCACTGGCGATAATTGGCGTGTAAGCAAAACCTTTGCTTCTGTTTCTTACAAATTCATGGATTAGTTCCGCTTCGATTTCATATTCCCAAACGTTGGGTTTGATGAAATTCAGCAATCTTCTGATACCTTTTTCCGTGATGTTACAAGCATTTTGAATCAAGGCTAATTCTTCCGGCTCTTTGATGCTTCTCAAACGCTGAAGAATCGGATTACTTCTTTTATAAGTATGCATCGGGAAATCCGACTGAATTTTTTTGATGAACCGGTCTTCTCTCAACTCCGTTTCCACAGAATTTCTGTAATGTTCATTTTTATTAAGATAAACATTTTGAGCTTCATACATTAGATTTTTGAAAACTTTATCAAAATCACTTAACCAATAAACCGTTTTGATTCCAGACGTTTCAAAAGCCTGATTTTTATCTAGTTTTTCCCCTTCCCAAACCGCAATATGGTCGTTGGTTTCTCTCAAAAATAATATCTCACGATTTTCTTCCAAATAAGCATCAGGAAAAATCACCAAAATACTTTCCTCCTGATCTACTCCACTCAGATAAAAAATATCACGATGCTGCTGAAAAGGCATTGTAGAATCTGCGCTAATCGGATAAATATCATTGGAATTGAAAACGGCTAAAGATTTAGGTAACAATTGTTCTGCAAATTTCTTTCTGTTTTTCACAAAAAGAGAACTTGGAATGTGTTCGTATTTTGTTGTCATTTAAAATGGATTTTATTACAATTTCTTATCAAACAAGAAATCAATTAAAGTGTTCCAAATTTACAAAACATAGCTGTGCAAAGGAGAAACTAAACCCTAAATTTTTCATAAAATGCAATTTAACATAATATTTATGGCAATTTTAGTTATATTTGGAATGCAATAAATTCTAAATGAAAGTAAGATACACAGTCGTACTTGTTTTTTCTTTGATTGTCCTGAGTTTTCTTAGCTACAAAATGAGCACAGAAAAAGTAAATTCGGATATAAAACTACCTCAGTTAAGCCAAAATTATAATCTCCTAAAAGATATTATCTATAAAATCACGCCTGAAAATACCCCATTAAAACTGGACATTTATCAGCCTAAGAATCTTCACAAAAAATCACCTGTTGTTATCTATATTCACGGTGGAGCTTGGTCTGCGGGTGATAAAAGTAATGTGTCACAAAACTTTAGACAATATGTTTTGGATGAAATGGTAAAGAATAATTACACCGTTATCAGTATTGATTTTACCCATATCGATCTGGAAACACATCTGGATAAAACTTTACAAGATTGCCAAGATGTTTTGAAATGGATCAAAAATAATTCTGAACAATATCAGCTCGATTTGAATAATGTCGGCGTTTGGGGCGGATCTTCCGGTGCTCACATTGCGATGCTGACCGCTTACAATCAAAAAAAAGAAGCCAGTTCTAATATTCCAGAATTAAAATATGTTGTCAATTTTTATGGTCCATCTGATCTGAATGAATTGTTTAAAACCGATGCTAATACATTATTATTAAAAGCCTACAAGCTATATTCTCTGAAAATTTACAACACGAGAAAACTCAAACTAAAACAGTTGACAGGCTTTGACATCAATACGCAAAAAGAGCAGGTTATCAAGAAAAGCAAAGAATTATCGCCCGTGACTTATGTCAACAAAAATACAGTTCCTACCTTGATTTTTCACGGCACAGGAGACAGCACGGTGGACATTTCGCAATCTCAGCTGTTGGCAGATGTTTTAGAAGAAAACAAAGTTTACCATCAATATTACATTTTGGATAATGCAAAACATACTTTCAGCAATATCAATTTGAATGAGGCAAAAGACGTTGCCAAAAAAACCGTTGAATTTATAAAATCACAGACCAAAAATGTGCAGTAGCAGGTTTAATTTTTCTATCTTCAAGAAAGTATTTTTTATATTTTCATTGATGATGATGACTATTATGAGCGCTCAAATTACTTTCAAAATTGTACAGCTTCCTGAGAACACCGATAAAAATCCGAAGTTCTTTCTGGCTTCAAATCTCAATAACTGGAGTGCTAATGATAAGAATTTTCAATTTAAAAAAGATGCTGATAATGTTTTCATATTGACCATTCCAACGCCATCACAGAAAATCGAATATAAAATCACTCAGGGCAATTGGGAAACTTCGGAAGATTCTCCCAACAGAATTTTGAACGTTTCTGATTCATCAAAAATGATTGAACTGAAAATCAGAAACTGGATGCAGACCATCGAAAAACAGCATACAGCAACTTCTAATGTCAAAATTTTAAACGAGAATTTTAAAATTCCTCAACTTAAAACCACCAGAAAAATCTGGATTTATCTTCCACCGGATTATCATACTTCTAATAAAAAATATCCTGTGATTTATATGCAGGACGGACAAAATCTGTTTGACGGTTTCACGAGTTTTTCAGGAGAATGGAATGTTGATGAAACCTTGAACCAAATCTTTATGGAAACAGGACAATCTGCCATCGTCATCGGAATTGACAACGGCGGAGAAACACGATTGGCTGAGTATTCACCTTGGAATAATGAAAAATATAAGACCAAAGGCAAAGGTGATTTGTATCTTGAGTTTTTGACCAAAACACTCAAACCTTATATTGATAAAACTTACAGAACCCAAAAACAAGCTTCGAAAAATATGGTTATGGGAAGTTCTATGGGCGGTTTGATTTCGCTTTATGCTTCTGTCAAATATCCAGCGGTATTTGGAAAAGCGGGGATTTTCAGTCCTGCGTTTTGGTTTGTTTCAAAAGATTTGAAAACTTATCTCAATAAAAATCAGAACAATCTGAAAAACTCCAAATTCTATTTCGTTGCCGGAAAAAATGAAGATGAAACAATGGCGCCGGAAATAGAAACTGTGAATGAATTATTATTAAAAAAGTCGGTTCCTGAGAAAAATATCGTCATAAAAATAGATGAAGACGGAACGCATTCTGAAAATTATTGGAGACGAGAATTGAAGCAAGCTTTGATTTGGCTGTTAAAATAGAAAATCCAAACAAAAACACTAAATTTGCAAACTTATGGAAAGCAACAGACAAAGAAAAGTAGCGCAAATTATTCAGGAAGATATGGCAGAAATCTTCCGCAAACAGGCAGCAGAAAGCAAACAAAGCTTTATTGTTTCCGTTTCCGACGTGAAGGTAACCGCAGATCTCAGCATCGCAAAAATATATTTAAGCATCTTTCCGGCAGAATTGAGAAAGCCAATTATGAAAGAAATCAATACCAATAATGCTTTTTACCGCAACTATATTGGACAGAAAATGTCTAAGCAGGTGCGTATTATTCCGCAGTTGGTATTTTTCATTGATACCAGTTTGGACGATGTTGAAAGAATCGAAAAAGAGCTGAAAGGCGAAGGTGATAACCCTATTCTATAATTTTCCGACCGTTTGAAAAATGCTTTTTACATAGCATCCCGATATCTGATTTCTAAAAAAGGAAGTACAGCAGTCACCTTCATCACTTGGTTGGCGGCTCTTGCAATGGTTGCTGCTGTCGCAGCAATGTTCATCATTATTTCGGTTTTCTCCGGTTTGGAGGAAATGAACCAGGAAATGATTGCCAACCTGCATGCTGACCTGACTATCAAAAGTAAATCTGGGAAAATCTTGCCAGACATTGATAAAATTCAAAATACTCTAAAGAAAAACTCTGACGTAACTCATTTTTCGAAAGTCATCGAAGAGAAAGTCTATCTCAGCTATAAAAGCAACGGCGAAATTGCTTATCTGCGAGGCGTAGATTCTGCTTACACGAGCGTGAATCCCATCAATGAAAAGATATTCTACGGAAAATATCCCGATTTCAAATACAGCAATGAGGTCATTATGGAAAACAGTCTGGACAACAGACTTTCGCTTCCGGTGAACTCCAGTCAGGATTTTGCAACGATTCTGATGCCGAAACCGGGAAAAGGAATTATCCAGCAGGAAAATGACATCTTTAATAAGAAAGATATTTTCGTGAGCGGTATTTTCCCAGGCAATGAGCAATTGGATAATTATATCGTTGCACCTTTGGAATTGACTCAGCAACTTCTTGGACTTTCAAAATCAGATTGTTATCAGATTGTCATCAAGTTAAAAAATACTGCGAATACAGAAATTGTTAAATCTAATTTGGCTAAGGAATTTGGTGATAAAATCATCATTAACACCAAATCTGAGGAAAACGCAGCCTTTTGGAAAATGATCAATACCGAGAAACTGATGATCTATCTGATCTTTGGTTTGGTAATTTTCATCACGACCTTCAATTTGGCAGGCGCCATTACCATTCTTCAATTGGATAAAAAAGATCAGGCGAAATCTCTGGTTGCGCTAGGTTTTAATAAAAGTAATCTCCGAATGATCTATTTCTTCACAGGATCTCTGATTGTTTTCTTTGGAATTATAATGGGGCTTCTGATAGGATCGGCGATTTCTTTTATGCAAATCAGCACCGGTTTTTTCCGCGCCAGTGAGACTTTGCCGTTTCCTGTGAAAATAGAAATGGTGAATTATGTGATTGTCTCAGCCGTGGCATTATTTTTCGGATTATCCATTTCCTGGATTTTTTCGAAGGTTAATAAGAAATACATCAAAGAGAATTAATAAGACTTTTTGTAAATTAATAATATAAGGGAATCAATGAATGTTGGTTCTCTTTTTTATTTCAACGAATTTATTTTTTGAATATAATGATCTGGGCGAAATAAATTTGAATCAAAATTATTTTAACACAGATTTATATCAACTTAAATTTTACTTAAAAATCACTGACTGCGAATAACTTATATAAAATAAAAATTAATTTTGCTGTCTTAATTTCTATGAAATGAAAAATAAAATTATTCTATTATTTCTTGCGATAGCGACTATTGCAAAGGCTCAGGCGCCTGCCAATTACTACAGCACAGCAACCGGACTTAGTGGCTATGCCTTGAAAACCAAACTTGCCGAAATCATTACTGAAGGAGCAAAAGATATGGGTTACGGAAGCGGCACGGGCGGGTTATGGCTTGGATACAAAACCACAGACATTGATAAATATTATGAAAACGATGGAACCATCATCGATATGTACTCAGAAAATCCTGCTGCCAACTCGCCGGGCGTAAGCAATGATCCTTACGAATTCAAATGGGGACAAGCCACTGCAGGAGGAAATCAATGTGGTAATTATACAGGAGAAGGCAGCTGTTACAACAGAGAACACTCTTTGCCTAAAACATATTTTGGAGGAATCAATGCTGTTCCAATGTCACACGACATTCATTTCGTTGTGCCGACAGATGGTTACACCAATTCAAAAAGAGGAGATTTCCCTTATGGAGAAGTTTCTACAGCAACCTGGACTTCCAAAAACGGAACAAAAGTAGGACCTAGTAAAGTGCCGGGTTACAGCGGTTCTGTTTTTGAACCTGTGAATGAGTTTAAAGGCGATTTTGCAAGAATGACTTTGTACTTTGTCACTCGATATGAAAATCAATTGACTTCTTTCAGCCAATACCAAACAGCTTCCAGCCCTTTGGATGGTTCTAAAAACAGAGGTTTACAATTATGGTATCTGAATCTGATGTTGAAATGGAGTGAGCAAGATCCAGTTTCTCAAAAAGAAATTGATAGAAATAATGCTTCCTACACTTTCCAAGGCAACAGAAATCCATTTATCGATCATCCGGAATGGATAGAATCAATCTGGGGGAAATCTCCTTTGGCGGTGGACGATGCTTCTTTTTCTAAAAATCTGACAATTGCTCCTAATCCTATGAAAGGAAATGTAATGCACATAACCGGCGACAAAGATTTGAAACAATTCCAGAGAGCTTTCATCTATAATATGGTTGGTCAAAATGTTCAGACTATTGAAAATCCTTTTAAAGATGGCAATACCATTACGCTTAATAATCTTCCGAAAGGGATATACATCTTGAAAACCGGAGAATTAAACACCAAATTCATTGTTGAATAATTTTTCATTATATATAATTTTAAAAAGGCAGAAGTTTTATTCTGTCTTTTTTATTTTAACAACTATATTATTTATTTTTTAAATTATTAACAGATAATCATTGGAAAATTAATAGAAACGATACTCTATTGTTGAAAAAAATTCTATTTTTTTACAATAAATATTTTATACCTTTAGCGCCCTTAATTTTTTGAAATGAAAAAAAGTATTTTTATTCTTTGTGTAGGAATGTTCGGTATATTGAGTGCTCAAGAGCCAGCCGGATATTACAGCACTGCAAGCGGATTGACCGGCTTTGCTCTTAAAACTAAACTTGGTGAAATCATTACTGCTGGTTACCAAACCAAAAGTTATGACAACCTTTACAATGGTTATCCCACAACTGACACAGACAAATTCTATGAGAATGACGGTTCTGTATTAGACATCTATTCTGAAAATCCAACTGGTACAGATCCTTACAATTTTCAGCACGGCGTGAAGAAATGTGGAAATTACTCCAACGAAGGTGATTGTTACAATAGAGAACACTCTATTCCACAAAGTCTTTTTAACCAAGCAAGTCCAATGGTTTCTGACATCCAACACATTCTTCCTACAGATGGAAAAGTGAACGGGATGAGAAGCAACTATCCCTATGGTAAAGTAAATAATCCAAGCTGGACCTCTAAAAATGGATCTAAAGTTGGACCAAATGCTTCGGCTGGTTATGGAGGAACTGTTTTCGAGCCGATCAATGAGTTCAAAGGTGATGTAGCAAGAGTTTTGCTTTACTTTGCAACAAGATATGAGACAAAACTTTCAGGTTTTTCAAGTGGGAACATCCTTAATACAAGTAATGTGAATCAAGGATTGACGACTTGGGAATTGAATCTTATGTTGCAATGGCATCAGCAAGATCCTGTTTCTGAAAGAGAAATCACAAGAAATAATGCCGCTTACAATTACCAAAAAAACAGAAACCCTTTTATTGATCACCCTGAGTGGGTTACTACGATCTGGGGGCCTGCTCCATTGGCAGTAGATGATGCTTCTTTTTCTAAAAATC